>Ga0102591_1000376_pt1 | contig 91218 bp, 59 predicted proteins | sample AraplaCol_mCL_r2_2_FD_76860 | JGI IMG/M metagenome (GOLD analysis project Ga0102591, IMG submission 76860) | Arabidopsis root microbial communities from North Carolina, USA - plate scrape MF_Col_mCL_r2 (SPADES assembly) (version 2) | ecosystem: Host-associated > Plants > Roots > Endosphere...
GTGAGTTTGGCTTCGGTGTTCGAGGTCGTCCTGTTCATGGGGCTGCTCCGCCTTGGCGATGACGCCGCAGCTTACGCGGCGGCGGGAGCAGCCGGTCCATCCCATTAGCCGAGCTGCGCCGCCTAGAATGTGACTGCTTCGCCATTTCGTATGCGATGGCGAAGCAACTCTTTTCTTTTTGGCTACGTTTCATCATGAGAAAAACTCGACCGATTCGGCGTCAAAGCTCAAAACAAACTCGCCTGCCACATATTTAATCTCTGCGATTAGAGTGGAATCAGGGGGGACCATCCGAACGCTCTCCGCCGTAGCCCTGTCGACTACTGAGCAGATCAGGCGTCCATCATCATCGAAAACAAGAAAGCGAGCTCCGAAGCGGTGAAGAAACGCAATGTCAGCAGCGTCGATATCGAGCGTATATCCGAAGCAGTTCATCGCGGAATTATCCTTCTCTGTGACGACATATTGTAATACTTGCGTTCGATACGCTCGCTTTCATGACGTATATATTCCGCGGCCGCGCGAATATCCTTTGCCGCGAGGTCCGGGACGGCTCGCAGAGCGATCCGCGCATCTGCACACCAGCGCAGCTGTGCACGAGCCTGCTCGCGACGGCGCTCATCGGCATCACGAGCGGCGGAAGTCGCGCGCTCGTGCTGCTGCGCGAGCTTGCGAGCTACTTCGCTAGCGATGACAGCAGCCACGTCAGCGCGCTGGCGCTGGCTCGCGTGCATTTCTGCAGCGTCCTGCTTGCTGCGCAGCTCTTCGTCATATCGTGCGCGCGCGCCTGTCAGCCGGCCGAGCAGCCAGCCCGGCCGGCGGCGCGCTCGATATTGTGCAAGAGCGATCTGGGCCTCGTGTTCAACGGCCCGCGCCAGCGCTACAGCCTCGTCGGCTCGCTTCGTTTTCGCGAGCGCAGGGGCGAGCGCGGCCGGCGTCGGCGGCGGTGTAAACGGCAGCGCGAGCACATCGCGCGCTCGAATCTCGCGGCGGTCGAGCATCACAAGTCGGGCGAGCCGGGCCGCACGTGCTACCAGCTCGGGCGCATGCGGGTCGCAATCAGCCCGCGCGATTTCGACCAGGTCAGCCGTAGTCAGCGACGGCACTGGCCGCGTGAGCCGAGCAGCTCGTGCCGCCAAATTGGATGCGCGCGGGTCGCAGTCAGCCCCGGCGATCTCGGCCAGATCGCGAGGTGTCAGCGCAGCGAGAGCTGATCGATTTTCTGCTCGACCCGATCCACCTTCTGAGAAAGTGATTCCAGCACGGTCAAAACCGACTCCATCAGCCTGAGGAGAGGGGATTCCCCGTGGGGCTGCTGGAGCAGCTCCAAAATCGTCCGGGCAGTCGAGTGCGTCTCCCCGATTTCCTGCCTCGCGGCGACCACATGACTCCCAACTTTTTCGGTCGTCGCCTGAACTCTCGACAGAGATGCATTCTCGCTCATTCTTTCTCTCCTGCTCATCCGACGCCTGCGACACCGCAGCCGCGATTTCCGAGCGCTTGCGGCCAGTCAGCCGGTCGAGCGCTCCGACCGTGAAATCGCCGGATTTCACGACGAAAACTCCGGCTTTTTCGCCTTTTTCGACCGAGAAGCCGGCGTCTGCGAGCGCGGCCAGCGCGGCGCGCGGGCCGTCGCTCCGCGACCAGAGCGCCCGGATTTCTGTCTTTGCGGCAGGCAGGTCGAAGCCTGCGCGGGCGGCCACCGCCCTTGTGCTCGATCGCATCGCCGAGCGCGGAGGCTCATCCTGCACCGTGGCGCGGATCGCGGCTGCAACGGCTGGCTCTGTCGCGTCGAGCAGCGCAGCCACCTGGCTCGACCGCCGGCTATGTGTCAGGCGCTCGCCGAATTGGGCCTCGAGGCTGCGGGCTGCGGCTTCCAACTTTGCGAACGATTGGCTGTCGTCGACGCACAGGCCGGACGGCCCGACATGACCTAGCACGATATGAAAGTGAGCCAGCTCGCCGGTTTTTTCGTGTCGCCAAACGACATGCGCGTGTTCGGACGCACCAAGTCGATCCAGCACACGAGCAATGGCCTCGCGAAGCTCATGATCGGATAGGTCGAGTGTGGGCGAGAGCGTCAAATGATGAAACGCAACCTCGGCACGCGCATGCGCGTCGCGCGCGCGTTCCATCAAGCGCAGTGCTTCGTTCGGCTCCGATGCGAGCGTATTCGAGATCATCGCGATCTCGACTGTCTGGCCGCGCATTTTTGAGAGGTGAGCGAGCAACGACTTTGTCGCGCGTCGATCACGACCATGACGACGAGTAGTCAGGATCATGAGCCACCTTCCGGCTCATCATCGGAGGCTCGGAGCGCGTCGCGGAGCGGGCCGACGAGAGCTTCAAGCGCATGCGCCACGCGCTCGACTGCGGCGGGGTCGGTCCGGCCGGCGCGCGCATCGAGCCGCAGGATTTGCATGAGCCCGGCCGCCTGACCGACCCGGCCGGCGAGAGCGATCAGCGCGGCCTGGTCGAAGCGAGCGAGGCGGCGCGCGGCTGGCGGCTTCTCGCCAGCAGCGCGCAAAAGCTCGCGGCGAGCCCAGAAGCTGAGGGTCTGGCCGGCGAGGCGCGCGGCCGCGCGAACGGCTGCGTCCTCGGCGGGCATGAGCCGAAGCGTGATTCGAGCCGTGGTCTGGCGATGCTCGCTCATGACGCGGCTCCTGCCGCGTGGGGTTCCACAGGGGCCTTCGACCCCTTGGCCAGTGGGGCGGTCCGGTTTGTCGGACCGCCCATTGCTGGCTTACGCGCCTTCGCACCAGCCGCCGCGACGACAGCCGCCTGAAGCTGACCGACATCCAGTGTGAACACATGACCGCGCCGCTCGGCTTCTCGGCGCTCGAAATCGAGTACATCGCGCAGCGCACGGGCAGTCGAGGCCGAGCCCCAGCCCGCCGCGTGCCGGCCGATGCGAGCGTAATCGATCTCGTGCTGTTCAGGCGGTGGATCAGCAGGCGGCGGCGGATGCGCGATGCGCTTCGCCCAAGCCGCAATTTCGGCCCATGGCTGACGAGCCTCGACCTTTTCGACCAGCTCAGACGCCCGGCCGAGCCTCATCAGTGCATTCCACGTCGCGGCCGGCAGGCTGCCAACGATCTCGCCATCCTCCGCGAACTGCTGCGCAACCTCCTCCGCGCCGTCCGCGGCCTTGAGAGCGAGCGCGTCAGCCAACGACTGGCTGATGACGCAGGAGCGCGTGCCAACGATCGCGGACGCATACTCGCGCCAAAGCGCGAAAGCCTTCTCATCGCCAGCAGCGGCGGCCATCGCGATTTCGAAGGGCTGAAGACCTTTCGCTGAGCGGCTAACCTTTTTAGTCCGGCCCGAAAGCTCCCAAGCTAGACCTTTGGCGACGTAGTCGGCTGCATCCGCCGGGCTGGCCGCGACCTGCACATCTTGGCTAAGTCGCCGCGCGCGAGCCCCAGCAGCTTTGATGTTTTGAAGGTATCGACTGACTAAAAACTCACCTGCTTTCTTCGCTATGCAGTCCGATTCAGTGCGGCACAGCACCAGCAGATGCAGATGAAAATGCCAGCCGTGAGTGAGGCTATAGGTGACCTCGGGCGCGACGATCACACCCACGACGTCGGCCGTTTTCTGAGCCTCAACCCACGCGCGGCCCTGCCTGCTCTTTCGTCCAGCGGTCTGGACGATTTCTTTCAGATCGGCGAGGCGGTCACCACGGCGATGGCGGGCCGTGAGTGTCACCATGACCGCGACACCATCGGATTTGTAAAGTGCAGCCACCGCGTCCGCCACGCGCCTCTGCCGCTCGATGGTTTGGCCCGGCGCGCAGACGGGGCAGAGCCAGCCTGAGCCGCAGCGATACACACCGCCGATGGCGACACCGCCGCCTTCGCGGCGGACGACAGAGACCTCCGCGACCGGCTCGCCATCGGCGCCAAAGGCGCTACGACCACAGCCGCAGACGGCTGGGCCTCGGCCCGTCGCTGGGTCGCGGAGCATTTGGCCGATCCGATGGAGAAGCGCGAACCTCTGAGACGTCGCCGTCAAAAGATCTGGCTGGTGACGCTGCGCCTCTATTGCCTCGCGGAAACGCAGCTCCTCCGTTGTCAAGGCGGAGACGCGATCGGTACGCGACTTCGCGCCCGGCGCAGCCGACTGCGCAGGTGCATCGCAGCAAGAGCAAGACTGGCGGAGCGCGGCCACAGCGCGCGCCTCGCCTAGCCTGCGGTCTCCTGTGCCGGCGATGAAAGGGCGCGAGCCGCAGCCTGACGGTCGCGAACGCTAGGGCGCCCGGAGCGGCGAACAGCCGGCGGCTCAATCGGCGCGGCGGGCTGTGGAAGGACCGACACGCGGTGCTGGTCGATCCAAGCTCGCAGATCATCGATCGCATACATGACGCGATCGCCGATACGGATCGTAGCGGGCGCACCACCACGATACCTGAGCCTGCGAAGTGCAGGCGCGCTAAGACCAAGGGCAGCGGCAGCCTGCGGTTCGGTCAGGAGAAGGGCGGGGGCAGAATACTCTTGGCGCGACACAGCGGCCTCCGTGAGGAGGTTGATCCGCTGTCAATGCGGTGCCCTGCCAGGCACCATCCGCATCACAGTGACGCCGGATCGGAACATTCCGGCGCGTGGTCTGACCACGACGGCAATGGCCGTGCCCCAATGGACTTTTCAGGCCCATTAGGAGGCCCTCCGCAGCAAGATGCGGAACTTCAAAGCGCCTCTCAGCGCAGTCAGACAGGTGACCTATAGGCGATAGAGAAGATGATTGCAAGCACCTTGCGCATCATACAGCACGGAATCAACCGCCTGATCTAAATATCTAAACATTTATACATTTATCTACGAGGTTGAGGCAGGATTCGATGCGATAAGACTTATCTCAAAGCCATTCGCCGGACTGACCAGCGGAGCTGGTCGGAGTTGCGAAGCCGGTCAGGCCGGCGACTCGCGTCGTTCGCGTCAGCTCTTCGAAAGTTTCGCGAGCTTTGCCCCGAGGTGCGCCCCGCGCGCAGCATAATAGCGCGAAACTGATTTTGGATCGCGCCAGTCACCTTGACGCATAACGTCAAGCATTTCCCAGCCGGCCTCGACCAACGTCGATGCCATCTCATGGCGAGAATCGTGAAGTCTGAAATGCTCAAGCCCAGCGCGCTTGCGGGCTCTCTTGAAACTACTCGTAAACGCCGAAGCGGTGATTTGGAACACGCGGCCATCTAGCGATCGAGGAAGCGCGTCCAGTATCTCTACAGCGCGAGGCGAAAGCCCGATTTGAACCGTCCGGACTTCCGAAGGTCGACGGGAGTTCTTGACGCCGCGAAGTGTTACGTGAGCCTTACTGAGATTCACGTCTGCCCAGAGCAGTTTGAGCATTGATCCACGACGAGCACCGATCTCGCGGGCGATTTCGACTATTGGGGCGACCCAAGTATTTTCGAGGCTACGGCATTCGTCAAGAAGACGATCCCATTCAGAAGCATCAATCCTAACGTCTCGCGCATCTTGAACCGAAGGTCGATCGACAAGGCGATTGTCGAGCGGGTTTGCTGGAAGATTATATTCTTTCATGGCGAAATCGAAGATGCGCTTCAACATCGTCATTTCGCGCTTGACGGTGCCCGCGGCGACCACCTTGGGCGGCTTCGGAGCAGCCTTGGGCGCGGCGGCGTTTTTACGCAGCTGCCCGTCTTTTCTGAACCGGCCCGCAGGTATGACCTCCGCCTTGTACTGGCCGCGTCCGCCTAGCTTGCCACGGCCGACCGTCTCGGTCAGTCGTCGGTCGCGCCAGTCCTCGAAATGACGGTGGGATAGGTGCGCGAGCGCATGCGCGCAAAGCGCCCTTTCAGCGCGCATGAAGCGGCGAAGCCGCGCCTCTTCAGTCACCCGAGATGCTTCGCTTGGGCGCTTGAGGGTCACCTTCGTTATGTAATCCTCAATGGCCTGTGCGAGGGTCGTCCGCTCCGCCGGTCGGCGATCGACCAATCGTCCAGTGGCCTGAATCTCCGATAGACGGCGCAGGCCCCACGAATCAGCCTCCTCGTGGGTCAAAAAATCTTTTGATTGATATGGATACCCGGCCTTGCGGATTTGAGCCCGCCACGCGCCGTTTGGTCGTTGCGCAATAGTTAGGCCGCTTCCCTTCTTCGCCATTGAAGCCTTCCGATTCCCGAAGCTGGCGCAAAATCAATTGTGCCAGATTTGTGCCAGAAACCTGAAAACGAAGGGTTGAAGCGTTGCGGCAAATTCTCAAGGCATTGATTTCACTTGAGAGTTCTGGCGCGCCCGACACGATTCGAACGTGTGACCTTTGCCTTCGGAGGGCAACGCTCTATCCAGCTGAGCTACGGGCGCTAACCGTGCAGGCTGGATAGCCGATCCCCGCCGCTTCGGCAATGCGGGATTTTGGATGGCGCGCGGTTCTCTGCGGCAAAGGTCAGCCGTTCGAATCGTGTCGGGCGCGGCTGTGCCGGATACGTCACGAGACCGACGGTTGGCCGGATCCACGGTCTCGCGAGCGTTTTGCGACCAGGCGAGGAGGTCACCCAGGCTAAGTTCGTCAGCACGCTTGGCCAGCGCGTGAGACACCTGGGCTAGACTGTTCTGCTGCCATAGGCGTGGAGTGAGAGTTCTTCTCGGAATGCGTGGCACGAGTCATTTTACTGCACTCTCGTTCAGTTCATTGATCCTAGAGAACAGTTTGCCCATCCGCAGGTTGTCAAAAACCGGCTCCGGCCATGTCTGTCAGGCATGTCATGGCGCGAGTTTCCTGCAGATATAAGAGCAGAAAAAGGGCGCCTTTCGGCGCCCTCCTTCTTGTCGATCGTGGAATCTAACTTGCTGCTCAGACGAAGTGGAAGTCGTGGAGGCTGGTGAGCTGGACGTTCCTCAACGTCAGTGTGGTGTCGGCATCGATCGTGAAGACCACGTCCGAACCATCCTGATGCGCCGCAGCCAGTGCCGCAGTCGCATCGGCGAAGACGTCATGGCTGAACTCCAGCACGTCCGAGCTGGTGCCCGTCGTCTTGAAGTCGCTGATCAGGTCCTTGCCGAAGTCGGCCGCGAACACGAAGACGTCGTGTCCCGAACCGCCCGTCAGGACGTCATCGCCCGCGCCGCCGACGATCCGGTCATCGCCCGAGCCGGCATCGACGGTGTCGTTGCCCGCGCCCGCCAGGATCACGTCGTCGCCAGAGCCGGCGTCGACCGTGTCATTGCCCGCGCCCGCATCGACCGAGTCGTTACCCGAGCCGGCCTTGATGGTGTCGTCGCCGAGGCCGCCGCTGACGACATCGTCTCCCGAACCGCCATCGAGGGTGTCGTTGCCTTCACCGCCGGCGAGCGTGTCGTTGCCGGCACCACCCTTCAGCGTGTCGTTGCCGGCGCCGCCGTCGAAGCCTTCGTCACCATTGCCGCCGCTGACCATATCGTCGCCGGCGCCGAAGAGCAGCTTCTCGATGTTGGTGAAGCTGTCGGAGCCGATGCCGGCACCGGAGACCGTGCCATGGACGAAATCGACCGAGACCGGTCCGGTCGCGCCCGAAAGATCGAGCGTGTCGAAGCCCGCGCCACCGTCGATGATGTCGTCGCCGAGGCCGCCGACGAAGACGTTGTCACCGGCATCGCCGATGAGCGTGTCGTTGCCCGCGCCGCCAATGACGGTCTCGATCGAGGTCAGCTCGTCGGAGCCGATGCCGTCGCCATCGGCCGTGCCAGCAGCGAGGTCGACCACGATGCCGGCGGTGTCGCCGGAGTAGTCGGCCGTGTCGATGCCGTCGCCGCCGTCGAGGACATCGTCCTCTGCGTCGCCGATCAGGATGTCGTTGCCGGCGCCGCCATGGAGCGCGCTGTCGCCAGCGCCACCCTTCAGCACGTCGTCACCCTCGTCGCCGAAGAGCGTGTCGTCGCCCGTGCCGCCGTCGATGACGTCGTTGCCCGCGCCACCATGGACTTCGTCGTCGCCGAGGCCGGCGAGGATCGTGTCATCCCCCGGCGTGGCGGTGAACTCGTCATCGCCATCGGTGCCTGTCGGCGGCGCGACCGTGACGTTGACCGTGGCGGTCGCGACTCCACCGTGCCCGTCAGAGACGGTGTAGGTGAAGGACGCCTCGCCGACGAAGCCCTGCTCCGGCGTGAACACCACATGGCCCTGGCCGTCGAGCACGACCGTGCCGCCGGCCACCGAGGTCACCGACTGAAGCGTCAGCGCGTCTGCATCGGCGTCGCTGTCGTTGGCGAGCAGCGTCGCGAGATCGATGGTGAGCGCCGAGGCATAGGCCGTATCCAAGCCGGCATCGTCCACGGCGACGGGCGCTTCATTCGGCTTGGGCTCGACCGTGATCGAGACGCTGCCCGTGGCCGTGCCGCCATGACCGTCCGAAGCGGTGTAAGTGAACGAAGCCGCCCCCTCGAAACCGTCTGCCGGCGTGAACACCACATTGCCGTTGGCGTCGAGCGCAACCGTGCCGCCGATACCGGACGTCACGGAAAGCAGCGTCAGCGCATCGAGATCGGCGTCGCCGTCATTCGCCAGCAGCGAGGCCGAGGTGATGGTCAGCTCCGTGCCGTATTCCGTGCCGAAGCCGGTATCGTCCGCTGCGACGGGGCCGCGGTTGACGATCGCGCTGGCGATCGCCGCGGCCTTCAGCACGGTCCCGTCGGCGAAGGTCACCATCTCGACGCCGCCGCCCGCGAGCTGGCCGGTCAGCGTCACCTTGCTGCCGTCCTGCAGGACGATCTCGACGTCCGAGCCATGCCGGTAGAAGGTCGCCGCGTCACGGTTGACGTTCTCGAGGGCGAGGACGTCGGTGCCCGACGCGCCCGCCGCCTCGACGATACGGTCCGAGCCGTCGCCGGAACGATAGACATAGGTGTCGGCATCGTTACCGCCCTGAAGCGTGTCGTTTCCGGTTCCACCGACGAGCACGTCGTGCCCGGCCGTTCCGTTCAGCGTGTCGCTGCCGGCGCTTCCGGTGATCGGGGTCTCGACCGACTTGCGCAGCTGCACGTCGTCGAGCGCGGCGCCATAGCCGTTGAGGGCGGTCTCGGTGCCTTCGAAGACGAGCTGGTTCAGGCCGTCACCAGCGCCGCCGACGACGTGCAGGTTGATGGTCTGCCAGGCCTGGCCCGGCAGACCTTCATAGATCACCTGGCCGCCCCAGAGGACACGGATCCCGTCGTCATTCGAGGCGGCGCGCCCATCGGCATCGGCGATCGAGAAGCTCAGGTCATAGGTCTTGCCCGTCTCGACGCCGGCGACCGTCTGGACCAGCTTGGCGTTGTTGCCGTTGCCGTCCATGTCGAACCAGTTGTTGCCGTCCTTGGCCTTCACGCCGTTCTGGGTGTCCCAGTGCACCTCGGCGCGCCCGCCTGCGGCCGTATTGACCTGCGCCCAGCCCGGGATGATGCCGTTGGGGTTGGTGTTGCGATAACCCCAGTCGGTGAGACTGCCGTTGTTGGCACCCGTCAGATCCTCGAAGCTGCCGTTGACGATCAGGTTCGGGTTGGCGTCGATCTTGATCATCGAAACGTTGTCGAGCGCGACACCGGCGCCATTCGAATTCGCTGTGACGCTCTCGAACGCCAGCTTGTTCGAACCGTCGCCGGCGCCGCCGATCACGTCGATGGTGATTTCCTGCCACTTGCCAACCGGGGTGCCGGTGTAGACGAGCTGCCCACCCCAATAGACCTTGATCGTGTCGCTGGTCTGAGCGGTATCGGTATCGGCGATGGAGAATTTGAGCTGATAGGTCTTGCCCTGCTCGACACCGGCGACGGTCTGGACCAGCTTGGCGTTCTTGTTGGCGCCTTCCATGTCGAACCAGTAGGTTCCTTCGGCCGCCTTGACGCCTCCAACCGTATCTTTGTGCACCTCGGCGCGGGTGTCGTTGACGTTGACCCAGCCGGCGATGACGCCGCCCGGGTTGGTGTTCCGATAGCCCCAGGATGCGGCGTCGTTGGCGCCGGTCAGGTCTTCGAAGCCGCCATTGACGATGAGGTTGACGGCCGTCGAGGGAGCGTTGGCGATCTTCACGAAATGCACGTCGTCGAGCGCGGCACCGTACCAGTTGAGGTTGGTCTCGGTGCCCTGGAAGACGAGCTTGTTCGAGCCATCGCCGGCGCCGCCGACGAGGTCGAAGGTCAGCGTGTTCCAGTTGCTGTCCGGGGTACCTTCATAGATGATCTGGCCGCCCCAGAGCACGCGGACGCCATCGTCGGCCGTGGCGCCATCGGCGTCGGCGATCGAGAAGGTCAGCCGATAGGTCGCGCCGGTCTCGACGCTGGCGATGGTCTGGACGAGCGAGGCATTGGCACCGGCGCCGTCGAGGTCGAAGTAATAGGTGCCGTCCTTGGCGCTGACGCCGTTCTGCGTGTCCTTGTGGATCTCGACGCGCTTGCCGTTCTCATCCCGCCAGCCCGGAATGATGCCGGTCTCACTGAAGGTGCCCCAGTCGCGGATGCCGGTCGGCAGGCCGGTCAGATCCTCGAAGCTGCCGTTGACGATGAGGTCAGTGCCGATCGCCACCTGCAGCGGCGCGGTAACGGTCAGGCTCACGGTCGCCGTGTCGACGCCGCCATGGCCGTCGCTCACCGTGTAGGTGAAGGCGTCGGTACCGGTGTAGCCGGTGGCGGGCGTGTAGCTATAGCCGCCGTTCTGGTCGATCACGACCGTGCCGTGGGCCGGGCCCTGGCCGAGAGCGAAGCTCAGCAGAGCGTCGTGGTTGGCGTCCGTCGCGACGAGCTGGCCGGTGATGACCGTGCCCTTGAGGCCGCTGGCGGTTCCGTCGGCAGCATCCGGCGCGACGTTGTCCGGCGTCTCGCCGGGCTCGCCGACCTTGACGAAGCGGACGTCGTCGAGCGCGGCGCCATAGGTGTTGAGATTGGTGCCGGTCGCGATGAATTCGAGCTTATTCGAGCCATCGCCGGCCCCGCCGGTCACCCGGAAAGTGAAGGTCTGCCAGGGATTGGTCGGGATGCCCTCATAGACGACCCGGCCACCGAACATCACGCGGATGCCGTCATCCGACGCGGCAGCGTCGGCGTCGCCGAGCGAGAAGGACAGCTCATAGGTCGCGCCCGTCTCGACATGGGCGAGCTGCTGAACGAGGTGGGTGTTGGTGTTGTAGCCATCCATGTCGATCCACATCTGGCCGTCCTTGGCGACGACGCCGTTCGGCGCGTCCCAATGCTGCTCGATGCGGACGTGGTTGACTTCGGTCCAGCCGGCGATGACGCCCTCGGCATTGCGATAGCCCCAGTCGCCGGCGCCGTTATTGCCGGTCGAGATCGAGATATCCTCGAAGCTGCCATTGACGACGAGGTCGGTGCCGACCGCGATGCCGGGCACGACGGTGAGGTTCACGGCCGTCTCAATCAGGCCACCATGGCCATCGCTCACCAGGACGGTGAAGCCGTCCGTGCCGGTGAAGCCGGCGGCCGGAGTGTAGCGATAGGAGCCGCTCGCATTGAAGACGAGCGTGCCATGGGCCGGGCCCTCACCGAGGCTGTAGCTCAGCACGTCGTTGTTGGCGTCGGTGGCGACGACCTTGCCGTTGAAGGGGATGTCCTTGCTGACGAGGACATTGGCCTCCCCGGCCTCCGGCGCGACATTGCCCGGCGCCGGCAGGGCCGGGTCGGTGATCTTCACCAGATGCACGTCGTCGAGCGTGGCGCCGAAGCTTCCGCCCGTGCTCTCGAAGACGAGCTCGTTCGCGCCGTTGCCGGAACCACCCGTGACCAGGAAATGCAGGTCGCTGCCGGCGGCATCCGGAGTGCCTTCATAGATCACCTGGCCATTCCAGAGCACGCGCACGCCGTCATCGCCCGTCGGCAGGTCGGCCAGCGAGAAGCTCAAGCGGTAGACCGCGCCGGTCTCGGCATTGTCGATATGCTGGGCGAGGGTTCCGTTCCCAAAATCGCCCTCGGAGACCAGATCGGTGCCGATCGCGACCGTCGAAGGCGCAGCGAAGGTCGGTGCGTTGGCCAGGACGGTCTCGAGGCCCGGCAACAGCGCCGCAACCTCGGCGTCGGTGCCGTCCACGGCGAGTGCCGCGAGCTCAGCGCCGGTCAGCGTGAAGCCGTCGGCTGTGGTGATCGAAGCAGGCTGATGGGCGGGATCGACGCCGTTGAGCAGCACGAGCACGTCGCTGCCGGAGCGGACGATCAGGTTGTTGCCGTCACGGATGACGCTGACGCTGGCCGGCGTTACACCCTCGAATACGATCGTGCTGGTCGAGTCGAGCGAGACCAGATCGATGCCGTTGCCGGCTCGGAAGACCACCTGGTCGCCAGTCGCGACGATCACGTCGTTGCCGGCGCCGCCGTCGAGAACGTCGCTACCCGCGCCGCCGGCGAGGTAGTCGGTGCCCGCGCCGCCAACGAGATGGTCGTTGCCGGCGCCGCCGAAGAGCAGGTCGTTGCCGCCGTCGCCATAGAGCACATCGTCGCCGTCACCGGCGCGGACGATGTCATCGCCCTGCATCGCATAGATCTTGTCGGCGCCGGTCGTGCCGTTCAGCACATCCCATTGCGGCGTGCCGTAGACGACCGTGACGCCGTCGATCAGCTCCACGGCCGGACGGGCCAGATGCATGTCGTCGACGAAAACGGCATCGACGCCCATGTTGATGAGGCTCTGGATGTCGGCCTGCGAGCCGAGGATGGTCCAGGCGACGACCTTGAGGCCGGCCGCATGGGCCGCTGCGACGTCGGCTGCCGAGAAGGAGCCGAAGGAGGGCGCGACGATGTCCGCGAAGGTCGCGATCGAAGCCGGGTTCGAGATGCCGCTGCCTAGGAAGGCGAGCGGGATGTCCACGCCATATTGCGGCATGATGGTGTTGTGCAGCTGCTGCAGGTTGCCCGAGCTGAAGCTCTGGATGACGACGCGGTCCGGATCGGTGAAGCCGTGGGCGATCAGCTCCTTGATGACGGCTTCGCTGGTGGCGTAGTCAGTGCTCTTCGTCTCGGGAACGATGCCGATCTCGCGGCCGGTCTCGATGGACTTGGCCTTGGCGAGCTCGATGACCTCGCCGAAGGTCAGGAGACCCGGTTCGAGAGCCTTCGCCTCGGCATAGGTCAGGTTGGAATAGTTGTGGTTGTCGTGGCTGTCGACGAGCACGCCATCCTTGGTCAGGTAGAGATCCGGCTCGATGACATCGGCGCCCCAGTTCACCGCCCAGACATAGGCGTCGAGGGAGTGGTCCGGATAGGGATTGCTGCCGCGATGGGCGTAGAGGACGATATCGGCCACGGCCTGTTCTCCAGGGTCGAAGGAATGAGAATTTCGGGTTGGACGAGGGCGAGCTGGCGGGCTGTCAGCCTCGGCGGGGCTCGGGACCGATCATGCGCGACGGCAAGCCGGGTCGAGGTGACCAGACCGGCCGGACGGGGCCGTTCGGAAAAGCATGTTCGTCGTCGCCATACGCATCATTTGCCGTCTAAGTGACGACGTCGAACGATCATTGGCGACCGCACGACATCGTTAAGATTTGGTTGACGGCGATAGGGATGGCGGATGACGGGTCGATGAAGCCTTGATGAAAGACCCTATCAAGAATCTCGATGCCCGGTATCGGTCGATAGGCCGGCCATCTTGCCTGGCGAGGGTTTAGTCTGCGGAATGAGGAGTGCCCTGCCAGACACCCGACTGTAGCAATTGAAGCGCGACCCGTAGATCGAGGCGCCGCAAGGAGCGGCTGAAATATATACGGGTCTCGCTGGACGTGGCGTGATAGTGCCGCGGTCGATCACCGGCCGCGTTCAACGGTGAGCCAACCGATCATCTCATTGAAAGAATGAGGCAATTTTTGATGGAAACTGGCGCGATTCCCAGTTTTGGAGAGCAACGCTCTATCCAGCTGAGCTACGGGCGCTAACCGTGAAGGCTGAGTAGCTATTGCCGCTGCCTTCGGCGATGCGGGATTCTGGATGCGACGAGGTTCTCCGAAGCAAAGATCAAACGTTCAAGAAGCAAAGGTTACAGCTTTGAATCGCATCAGACCCACCGTTTGTGGCCGGGAGCTTGCGCGCCAGCGATGCATGGTGGGCATGTGGGAGCGCGCCGCCGGACCATCATCACGTTTGTATGGTAGCAGTGTGGACAGGATGAGGGTTGGGAGCCTGCTGATATGAACCAACGTGACAAGGTCCGGCTGGCGATTTTGCCGACGCCGTTCGAGCTGCTGCCGCGCCTTTCTCAGGCTCTCGGCCGCAATGGCCGCGGCCCGGCGATCTGGATCAAGCGTGATGACTGCACGGGCTTTGCCGGGGGCGGAAACAAGGCGCGGAAACTGGAATATCTGGTTGCGGAGGCGCTGCAGCGCGGCGCCGACACACTCGTGACGATGGGGGCGATCCAGTCGAACCACGCTCGCCAGACCGCAGCAGCCGCAGCACGGCACGGGCTAGGCTGCGTGCTGCTCCTGACGGACTCGGTGGCGAACCGGGGCGAGGTCTATCGAACGAATGGAAACTGGCTTCTCGACCAGGCCTTCGGTGCGGAGATCCGCCTTTTCGCCGCCAGCGAGGACGGCGCAGCTGTTGCCGAAAAGGCGATGGTGGAACTGACGGCGCAAGGACGCAAGCCGTATTTCATCCCGATCGGCGGCTCCAACGCGCTCGGGAGCCTCGGCTATCGCGATGCGGTTCTGGAGTTGGCGGCCCAGGCGAAAGCCGAAGGCTGCCGCATCGACCATATCGTCCTGCCGACGGGAAGCGGCGGCACGCATGCTGGCATCCTTGCCGGCGTCGAGCAGGCCGGCTTGTCCTGCCCGGTTCATGGCATCAGCGTCTCGCGCTCATCCGAGCAGGCGCAGGTCATCGTCTCAGGGCTGCTGCAGGATATCTTCAACCTGGAGGGTCGCCAGAGCGGGGCAAAGCCCGCTCCGGAGATCGATGATTCGCAGGTCGGTCCAGGATACGGCCAGCCCACCGCTGCTATGGTCGAGGCCGTCGAGCTGGTCGCGCGCACGGAAGGAATTCTGCTCGACCCGGTCTATACCGGAAAGGCGATGGCCGGGCTTTTTGCTCTCGTTCGGGCCGGCGCCATCGCGGCCGACGAAACCGTGGTGTTCTGGCACACGGGCGGCCTGCCCGGCTTGTTCGCCTATCCGGAGGTGTTTCAGCGATAGCTCGACAGCGCGACGCCGGCGTCGAATCGAACCCTCGCCCTCTGCGAGCTCTGCTGGCTCTTCAAGCCGGCGGATGGCTCGCATGCCGAAGATCGAGCCGCACGCATCGCGCGATATGGCTCGGACTGACCGCGACGTTGCCCGGCATGGCCGAAGCGCAGATCTCCGCGAAGCTGTCGCAGCGCGGGCCGAAAGCGCAGCCGGGTGGCGGAGCCGCGAGATCGGGCGGAGAGCCGGGAATAGCCTTCAGCCGCTCGTCCTTGCCGAGAGTGCCATGCGAGCGGGAGGACAGCAGACCCCGCGTGTAGGGATGCGCCGCATTCCGGATCACATCGGCGCAGGGCCCGCTCTCGACGATCCGTCCGGCATACATCACCGCGATCCGGTCCGCGATCTCGACAGCGACACCGACGTCATGGGTGACGAAGACGATGGCGAGCCCGAATTCGCGCTGCAGCTCGCGCAGCAGCAGCAGCACCTGAATCTGGACCGTCGCATCGAGTGCCGTGGTCGGTTCGTCGGCCAGCAGAACCTTGGGCCGGCAGGCGAGCGCCAGGGCGATCATGGCGCGCTGGCGCATGCCGCCCGACATCTCATGCGGATAATTGTCGAGCCGCCGTTCCGGTGAGGGAATGCGGACGCGCTCGAACAGCTCCAGCGCCCGCTTGCGACCTTCCGCACGCGAGACGCGCTCATGCCGCATCACGGCTTCCGCGATCTGGTCGCCGATCCGGTAGACCGGATCGAAGGCGAGACCTGGATCCTGGAAGATCATCGAGACGGTCTTGCCGCGATAGGCCGAGAGTTCGCGCGGGCTCATCGCCAGCACGTCGCGGCCATCGACGCGCACGCTGCCGCCGATCTTCGCCGAGGACGGATGCAGCCGCATCAGCGCGCGCAGCGACACGCTCTTGCCCGAGCCGGATTCGCCGAGCAGTGCCAGCGTCTCACCGGGCTTCAGTGAGAGGTCGACGCCGCTCACCGCGCGGATTGGCCCCTTGCCCGAGGCGAAATCGACGGTGAGGCCGGTTGCCTCGACGATAGGTTCCGCAGTCGTGCTCATGCGGCGACGAGCCTCGGATGGCCGGATTCAGGATCGACGAGATGGCAAGCCGCGAGATGATCCTCGCCCATGGAGCTGAGGTGCGGCTCGGCCTGGCTGCAGAGCGTCGAGACCATCTTGCAGCGCGGATGGAAGCGGCAGCCGCTCGGCGGGTCGATCGGGTTCGGCGGGTCGCCCGTGAGCGGCGCCTCCTCGGTGCGATGGTCCGGGTCCATGGACGGCATCGAGGAGAGCAGCGCGGCCGTATAGGGGTGACCGGGCTTGGCGAAGATCGGCTCGGATGGGCCGAGCTCGGCCACCTTGCCGAGATACATCACCATGACCCGGTCCGACATGAAGCGCACGACGTTGAGGTCGTGGGTGATGAACATGTAGGTCAGGCCGAAATCGCGCTTGAGGTCGAGCAGCAGGTTCAGCACCTGCGCCTCGACCGACTTGTCGAGCGCCGAGACCGCCTCGTCGAGGATCAGCAAGCGCGGATCAAGCGAGAGCGCGCGGGCGATATTAACGCGCTGGCGCTGGCCGCCAGAGATCTCGTGCGGATAGCGCCCGGCGAAGCGCCGTGGCTCCAGCCCGACGCGGTGGAGCAGATCATGCGCCTTGGCGAGCGCGGCGGCCGGCTTCGCGCCCTGGACGTGCGGCCCGAAGGCGACGGTCTCCTCCACCGTCAGCCGCGGGTTTAGCGAGGCGTAGCTGTCCTGGAAGACCATCTGCACCTGCCGGCGGAATTCGCCGAGGCTGAGCGCCTGGCTGCCGACAGCCTCGCCGTCGAAGAGGATGTCGCCGGCATCCGGCTTGATGATCTGCATGACGAGCCGCGCCGTCGTCGACTTGCCGCAGCCGGACTCGCCGACGATGCCGAGCGTCTCGCCCTTGGCGACGCTGAAATCGACGCCATCGACCGCGCGTACAACGCCGCTCTTGGCAGCACCGAAGAGCCCGCCCTTGCCGCCGAAATGCTTGGTGAGCCCGCGCACATCGAGCAGCGGCGTGCCAGGGCCGCCGCGATCGCGACCTTCTGGTGCGGGCGGGGCGCCGATGATCATTGCCGGACCTCCATGGCGCCGCGCAGCCCGTCCGAGAACAGGTTGAAGGAGATCGAGGTGATGAAGATCATCACGCCGGGCAGCGCCGCCACCAGCGGCTGGTTGTAGATCGCGGTGCGCAGCGTGTTCAGCATCAGCCCCCATTCCGGCTCCGGCGGCTTCACGCCGAGGCCGAGGAAGGAAAGGCCCGAGGAGAGGATCATCGAGACGCTGATCAGGCTCGTCGCATAGACGAAGATCGGGCCGAGCACATTGCCGAGGATATGCACCCTGACGATCGTCAGCGGGCCGGCGCCCGAGATGCGCGCCGCCTCGACGAAGTCGCGGTTGCGCGTCTGCGTCGTCACCGCCTCGGCGATGCGCGCGATCTGTGGCACGAAGACGACGGTGAGCGAGACGATCGAGTTCAGGATGCCCGCCCCGAGCGCGCCCGACAACGCGATCGCCAGCAGCACCGAAGGGAATGCGAAGAACACGTCGATGACGCGCATCACCACCGTATTGACCCAGCCACCGACATAAGCCGCGAAGATGCCGATGCCGGAGCCGACCACGAAGGCGAGGATGACCGGCGTCACCCCCATGAAGAGCGAGAGCCGGCCGCCATACATCAGCCTCGTCAGCATATCGCGGCCAAGTTCGTCCGAGCCCAGCGGGTAGCCCGGCGTGCCGATGGCGCGCAGGCGGCGCGCCATCGCCCCGCGGAACGGATCGGCCGGGGCGATATAGGGCGCAAGGATGGCGGCGAGCACGATGAGGACGATGACGGCAAGCGCCGCCATCGCGACGGGGTCCCGACGCAGGCGCCGCAGCACGCTGGCCCAGTACCCCTCGCTGCGTTCGGCCGGCGGGATGACGACGGCGGAAAGGTCGACGGCGGTCACATTCAACCTCTCTGGATGCGCGGATCGAGCGTCGATTGCAGCACGTCGACGATCAGGTTGAGGGCGACGAAGAACAGCGCCAGCACCAGGATCGTGCCCTGCAGCAGCGGCAGATCACGCTGGAAAATCGCGGTGTTGAGCAGGAAGCCCGTGCCAGGCCAGGCGAAGACCGTCTCGATCAGGATCGAGCCGCCGAGCAGATAGCCGAGCTGCAGACCCATCACGGCCAGCGCCGTTGGCGCTGCATTTCGCACGACATGCTTGAACACGGCCCATTCGCCCATGCCCTTCGCCCGCAACGCCTGCACGAAATCCTGCGACAGAATGTCGGCGACGAGCGCGCGCACGGTGCGCGCGATGATACCCATCGGGATCGCCGACATCGTGACCGCCGGCAGGATGATGTATTGCAGGTGCTCCCAGTCGAAGCGCCAGGCGGTCGATCCGCCGGGGCCCGCGCCGGTCGAAGGCAGCCAACCGAGCAGCGCCGAGAAGACGATCACCATCACCATGCCGAGCCAGTAATGCGGCACGCTGACACCGAGGATCGAGACGACCGAGGCGAGCCGGTCGAGCAGGCTGCCACGGAAATAGCCGGCAACGAATCCGAAGAAGGTGCCGAAGCCGAAGCCGATCAGCGTCGCCAGCGAGGCCAGGATCAGGGAGTTACCGACGGCACGGCCGACCTCGCTCGCCACAGGCCGGCCCGAGGCGATGGAGGCGCCGAGGTCGCCCTGCAGGACCTTGAACAGCCAGATGCCGTATTGCACCGGCAGCGGCTTGTCGAAGCCATAGGCCGCACGCATCTGCGCCTGCTGCTCGGCCGTGGCGTCGATCGGCATGATCGCCGTCAGCGGGTCGCCCGGCGCCAGATGGACCAGCAGGAAGCAGACGATACTGACCCCGAAGGCGACGGGCAGCACGTAGACGAGGCGCTTCAGGGCATAGAGCAGCAAGGGGCGTCTCCCGGTGCGGATCCCGGCCGCGTGGAACGGCCGGGTTCTTGCGCGCTGTCTGGCCCGCTCACTTGTCCATCGTGATCGGCGAGAAGTCCTGGAACCAGTTCTGCGCCTGGACGAAGCCCTTCACCTTGGCCGTCATGGCGCGCGGGTTCACGTCATGCGTCACCATCAGGAAGAGCGCGTCGTCGACGTATTTCTCGTGAATCTTCTGCAGGATCGCGGTCTGCTCCTTCGCGTCGAAGGTGTTGCGCACCTGGTCGAAGAGCTTGTCCATCTCAGGATCGCAGTAATAGCCCCAGTTCGTGCCGGCCGGCGGGGCGAGGTTGCACTGCAGATGGCGGATGAAGCCGGTGAATGGGTCCTGGATAAAGTAGGTGTAGTTCATGGCCGTGCCGCCGCGCGAGCTCGCATCCTTCGCGCCGGCGCGCCAGATGTTGATGAGCTGGTTCCACTCGACGACCTCGAAATCGACCTTGATGCCGACATCGGCGAGGTTCTGCTGCACGAACTCATTCATCGGCAGCGGCTGCATCTGGCCCGAACCCGAGGGCGAGATCAGGATCTTGGTGACGAGCGGCTTCTCCGGCGTGAAGCCGGCTTCCTTCAGCAGCTTTTTGGCCTCTTCGGGCTTGTACTCAAGCTTGAAGCTCGGCTTGCCGAACCACTGGTGACCGGGCGGGAAGAAACCCTCGGCCGGGATCATCATGCCCGAGAGCAGCTCCTTCATGCCCTCGCGATCGATGGCGAGGTTGGCCGCCTTGCGCACGCGGATGTCGTTCCACGGCGAGCCCTCGGCACGTGAGAGATGCCAGGTCCAGTTATGCGGATAGGCGTTCGTGACGATCTTGAAGCCAGCCGAGGTCAGCGACTTCACGGCGTCCGGCGCCGGCGCCTCGATCCAGTCGACCTGGCCCGAGCGCAGCGCGGCGACGCGGGCATTGGCCTCCGGCAGCGGGATCAGCACCATCTTGTCGAGCTTCGGCACGCGCGCCTTGTCCCAGTAGCCCGGGTTCGGCACGAGCTCGGCCCGCTCGCGCGGCACAAAGCCAGCCAGCTTCCAGGGGCCGGTGCCGGAGGGCGACTTGGCGACGTTGTCCCAGCTCTTGCCTTGCTTCTCCCAGTTGGCGGGCGAGGACATCAGGATCCAGGCAAGCTGATAGGGCAGCGTGGCGTCGGGCGATTTGGTGGCGATCTCCAGCGTCATCGGATCGACCGCGCGATAGCTCGTCACGGCCGGGATGCGGGACTTGCCCTGCGCCGACTGTCGCGGGTCGAATTGCGGCGCATCGTTCTTGAGCAGCTTGTCGAGGTTCCAGACCACGGATTCGGCGGTGAAATCCGAACCGTCATGGAATTTCACGCCGGGGCGCAGCTTGAAGAGCCATTTGGTCTTGCTGGCATCCGCTGGATCGAGGCCCCAGCTTAGAGCAAGGCCGGGCATGAGGTCGGACGGCTTGGTCGCGCTCGACAGGTCCCAGTTGATCAGCGCGTCATAGACCGTATAGCCCATGAAACGCTGACCCTCGCCGCCATTGTCGGTCTGGCCGGTGGTGAGCGGGATATCCGAGGCCGTCATGCCGATGCGCAGCGTACCTTGCGCCCAGGCTGAACCGGCGAAGCTTTGAAGAAGGGCGAGAGCGCAAACAGTTCCGAGGGCAAATGAGCGCATGAGGTCCTCCGATCGACGTCGATGGGAGGAGCAAGCTCCGTGCCATGGGCTTGGATCGGCCTGGACGCCGCGTCTTATGCTTTACCGGCTCAGTTGAATCCGCGCTTGGCCTGCAAGCCCTTCGGTCTGTCGATCCGCGCTTCTTACAGGCGGAATGTTCAGCTTCGCGGAAGGCCTCTCGAAGCTGAGGCGCCCGCGCTTGAAACCCATGATGGGCTCGGCGATCTCCGCCAGCGCGTCGCTAGGCGTCGCGGCATCCAGGATGACGAGGTCCGCGGGGTTGCCGACAGCAATGCCGTAATCGTCGAGCCGCATCAGCCGCGCCGGCAGGGTGGTCACCATGTCGAGGCAGTGCTGGAACTCCTGGGGCCCGCACTGCGCGACATTCGCATAGAGATTGGCCATGCGCAGCAGCGAGCCATCGCCAAACGGCGTGAAGGGGTTGAGGACGTTATTGGTCGCGACTGAGCAGACGACGCCGTGCTCGGTCAGAAGATGCGCCGGCGCAAGGCCGCGCGGACGCGCATGGGTCGCCTGTCGCCCCGTCAGATAAAGGTCGGTTGCCGGCAGAACGGTCAGTGCGACGCCCGCATCGGCGAGCCGCCGCCCGATCGCCGCGAGAGCGTCAGGCGCCACCATCGACAGCTTGGTGACATGTCCGATCGCGACGCGTCCACCCCAGCCATGCAGCTCGGTCTGTCGGCAGACCTCGTCGAGATGCATCCAGCTTGGATCCAGGTCGAAATCGAGATGGAAATCGAGGTCGACGTCGAAGCGCCGCGCCAGGGCGAAGAGCCGCGCGATCTGCGCCGCGGGATCGGCATCCGTGTAAGGGCATCCGCCGAGGAGATCCGCCCCGTCCTGCAAGGCCGCGACCAGCAACTCCTCAGTGCCGGGATCGTTGGTCAGACCCTCCTGAGGAAAGACGCAGATCGACAGATCGAGCGCCCAGGCATAGTCGGCCTTCAGGGCCTTGATCGCGGCGAAGCTGCGCAGGCCGACGCGCGGGTCGACCTCGACATGGGTCCGCATCCGGGTGGTGCCCTTGCCGATCGCTTTTTCGATGACCCTGGCTCCGCGCTCGTAGACATCGGCCTCGGTGAAGTCGCGCTTCATCGCGGCCACCGTCGCAATCGCGCCGGCGAGCCCGCCATGATCATGGCCACAGCGACCGAGCAGGCATGCCTTGTCGAGATGGATGTGGCTGTCGACGAAGCCCGGCAAGACCGCGCGGCCATCGACGACGATTTCGGGCGCATCGGCGACGATCGCGGGCGCGATAACTTCGATCCTTCCGGCCTTGATGCCGATATCCTGCGGATGAGGCTGTCGCGGGATCACGGCGCGGCGGAAGACGAGGTCGAGGATCGTGTCGGCGGGCATGGGCGGCTGCTTATGGTTTGGCATTCAACTGTTCAAATAAAGTGCATGCACTTTATGTGCCGCGCCCGCATCCACTGTGTATTAGGGGCCGAGCTACGATGTCGGACAGAGCAATACCACCAAGCGAGGAAGCGCTCTCGGATGCGGAGATCGTCCCAGCCCATCCAGGAGCTCCGACGATGCCAGACCCGCAGCGCGGCATCAGTTACAAGCAGCGCGGTATCGCTGCCTCACGGCTATTCTGCTGCGCTCGCACGACGCTTTCGGCCCGCAGCCGGCGCGGCCGTCGTCTCGGCATAGGGCGCCAGAATGTCCATGATGTCGCGCCCGCGCGGCTTGGCCTGCGCCACCAAGGCCCGCTCCGCGACGGAATCGAGATGGTGATGCATCAGTCCCATCACCTTCTCGACCTGCCCCTCTTCGAGTGCATCGATCAGCAGGCGATGCTCGTTGATCGCGCATTCGGATGAGTGCGGCCGGCTGAACAGCGACAGCGTCAGGCAGCAACGATAGGCGATCTCGCTGACATAGCGGATCAGGATCGGGCTTTCCGTCATCGTCGCAAGCAGGATATGGAACTCAGTCGCGAGCCGGATCGACACCGCGTCAGGACCGCCGCACGCCGCGTCCTCGGCATCGACATGGGTGCGCAGCGTCGCGAGCTGGCTCTTGCTCAGCCGGCCGGCGAGCTGGCGCACAACGAGCCGCTCCAGCTCGATCCGGATGTCGAAGGTATCGCGCGCCTCCTGCCAGCTCGGCGTCGCGACCACGGCGATGCGGTTTCGGCGCAGCTCGACCAGACCTTCGGCCGCCAGTTGTCCGAGCGCGTGGCGCGCAATTGTGCGGCTGACGCCGAAACGCTCACCGAGCGCGTCTTCGGGCAGCTTCGCGCCCGGTTCGAGCGCCTGTTCGATGATCGCGCGGCGCAAGGCCCGGCAGATCGTCCCGACCTTGTCAGAGGGGCTGCGATCCCCGTCATTATCACGCGCCATGCTGGTCATCCCTGGATCAGCCGTCTTTAGCGCCGCGGCCGGGGAGTGCGCAATGCGTGCGGTGGCATGGCGCGGCATCGCCGTCGCGCGTCCGGGGCGCCGGCCTCTGCCTGCAAGGCATCTTTGCGGGCCCCTCTCAGCGCTGTCCCGCCACGGAATACAATATGGCATCCCAATTGCATGCACTTTTGGGCATGAGCCAAGCCAAGCCCAATCTTGCCGTCGTGGCCCTGCCCGAGCCTTATCAAGAGATCGAGCCGCGGCCGCTGCTCGCGGCGGAACTCTCGCAGGCTTCCGTGACCTTCGGACTCGGAGAGAGCGCCGTGGCGGCCCTGTCCGAGACGACGCTGCGGATCCCGGACGGTGAGTTCCTGGCACTCGTCGGCCCGTCCGGCTGCGGCAAGTCGACGATCCTGCGGCTGGTCAGCGGCCTCGTGCAGCCGAGCTCCGGCGCCGTCATCGTCGGCGGGCGCGAGGTCGCGGCGAAGGCACTCAGGCTCGGCATGGCCTTCCAGAACCCGACCATGCTGCCCTGGCTGACGATCGAACAGAACGTCATGCTGCCGCTCAAGATCGTCCAGCCCTTCCGTGCGCAGTTCCACAAAGAGAAGCGCGGCGGCTTCCGAGACAAGGTGCATGCGCTGCTCGCCCAGGTCGGCCTCCAGGGATTTGCCGGCAAGTACCCCTGGCAGCTCTCCGGCGGTATGCTCCAGCGCGCCAATCTCTGCCGCGCCCTGATCCATGAGCCGCGCATGCTGCTGCTGGACGAGCCGTTCGGCGCGCTCGACCAGTTCACGCGCGAGGAGCTCTGGGCCATCCTTCAGGAGCTCTGGCTGGCCCATCGGCCGACCGTGCTGCTGGTGACGCATGACCTGCGCGAAGCGGGCTTCCTGGCCAGCCGCATCTGTGTGATGAGCGCAAGGCCCGGCCGGATCATCGACGACAGCAGCGTCGAATTCGCCCGGCCGCGCAGCATCGCCATGACCTTCGAGCCCGAATTCGTGGCGCTGAACCAGCGCCTGCGCGAGCTGATCGTCGATGCACGTTCGGCCCGTGCCACAACGGGGAGCGCCTGACATGTCCGCGAACCTGAAACGCAGGCTCTGGGCCGCGGGGCTGATCCTGCTCTTCTTCGTGGGCTGGGAGCTGTTCTGCCTCATCTCCGGCATGTCGGACCTGATCCTGCCGCGGCCAAGCCAGGTCTTCGCGACGCTGGTTCAGCGCATGCCGATCCTGTGGCCGCATATCCTGCAGACTCTGGCGACGACCATGCTCGGCTTCGCGCTCGGCGTGGCGCTCGGCGTCGTGCTGGGCGCGATCATCGGTGTCTCGCGCACCGCCTATGACACGGCCTACCCGCTGCTGATCGGCTTCTCCTCGATCCCGAAAGTCGCGGTGGTGCCGATCTTCGTGCTCTGGTTCGGCGCGGGCACCGTGCCGGCGGTGCTGACCTCGCTGGCGATCTGCTTCTTTCCGATCGTCGTCAACATCGCGACCGGGCTGGCCACCACCGAGCCGGAGATGGAGGACGTGCTGAAGGCGCTCGGCGCCAGCAAGCTCGACATCCTCTGGAATGTGGGGCTGCCGCGGACGATGCCGTTCTTCTTCGCCTCGCTGAAGGTCGCCGTCACCTACGCCTTCGTCGGGACCGTGCTGGCCGAGACCGTCGCGTCCAACCGCGGCATCGGCAACGTGATGATGAGCGCTTCCTCGAACTTCAACGTCCCGCTGGTCTTCGCCGGGCTGTTCATCCTCGCGGGGCTAGGGGTCGCGCTCTACGTCGCCTTCTCGCTGATCGAGATGCGCGTCACCGGCTGGGCCACCCGCAAGAACGATTTCGCCGCTGCCTGATCATCACAAGAGGGGAGACTAACGATGCTGAAGACATTCACCGCCACGGTCCTGGCCGGCCTCGCCTTCGCCGCCCCGGCGCTGGCGCAGGAGACGACGATCAAGTTCACGCTGGGCTGGAAGACGCAGGGCTCGGACGCCGCCTTCTTCGTCGCCCGCGACAAGGGCTACTACAAGGCCGAGGGACTCAATGTGCAGATCGACCAGGGCGAAGGCTCGGGCGCGACGGTGACGCGCATCATGAGCGGCGCCTATGACGCGGGCTTCGGCGACGTCAACGCCATCATCCAGAACGCCGCGGCCAAGCCCGGCGAGAACCCGGTCATGGTCTACATGATCTGGAACCGCCCGCCCTTCGCCATTTCCAGCAAGAAGGCGACCGGCATCGCCAAGCCCTCCGATCTCGAAGGCAAGACGCTCGGCGGCGCGCAGGGCACGCCGACGACGCGCCTGCTCGAAGTTTTCGCGCGCAAGAACAATGTCGACATGGGCAAGATCAAGCTCTCGAACATGGCGCCGAACCTGCAGGAGCCGCTCCTGATCAAGGGCGATATCGACGGAGCCCTGGTCTTCAACATCACCGGCTATTTCAACCTGCTGCTCAACCGGCAGGACCCGGACAAGGACTTCAACTGGCTGACCTTCGGCGATTACGGCCTAGACCTCTACTCGAACGGCCTGATGGTCTCGCAGAAGCTGCTCAAGGAGAACCCGAAGGCGGTGGCCGGGCTGGTGCGGGCCACGAACAAGGCGATGATTGAAATCGGTAAGGACCAGAATCTCGGCATGAAGGGCGTGATGAATTTCGATAATCTCGTCGACGAGAAGGTCGAGAAGCGGCGCCTGCAATATTCCTTCAGCGAGCTCATCGTCTCGCCGGAGATGAAGGAGATCGGCGTCGGAGACACCAAGGACGACCGCATGGCCCGTGCCATCGGCATCATCGTCGAGGGCTACCAGCTCGGCCGCACGCCGAAGCCGGAGGAGATCTTCTCCCGCCAGTTCCTGCCGCCGAAGGGCGAGCGCGAGCTAGTCTACACAGTGAACTGATTGGGACGAAAAGCGCCATGACCGAGACGGCCTTCGCGACGAGCCTGTTCACCGGCACGGACCTCCTCGCAAATGCCGCGCTCCGATACGAGGACGGCGCCATCGGCGCCGTCCTGCCCGACCAGGCGGCGCAAGCGGGTCCGCGGCGGCTGATCATTCCTGCGCTGGTCAACGCGCATGACCATGCGCGGCCGAGCGCGACCTCCTTCGGCGCATCTAACATGCCGCTGGAAAGCTGGATCCTGCGCAGCGTGCTCGGCACGCCGCCGGACCCGTATCTCGCCGCAGCGGTCTCTCTCGCGCGGAGCGCGCGCGCCGGCTGTGGCGCCATGATGGTTCACTATACGCGCCCGAGCGGCACGATGCCGATCGTCGAGGAGGCCCGCGAGATCGCCCGGGCTGCCACGGATGTCGGCATTCGCATCGCCTTCGCATTGGCGGTCCGCGACCAGAACCCGCTCGTCTACGGCGACAGCGCCGAGGTGCTCGACGCCTTGCCTGTCGCAGCCCGGCAGCCCGTCGAGGAGCTCTTCGTCAAGGCCCCTGCCCCGCCCGCGGCCTATCTCGATCTGGTCGACGACATCGCCGCCGCCATCGCCGGCCCGCTGGTCGACGTGCAGTACGGCCCAGCCGGCGTGCAGTGGTGCTCACAGCCGCTGCTCGAAGCCATCGCCGAGCGCTCGGCCACGACAGGGCGGCGCGTCCATATGCATCTGCTGGAAACGATCTATCAGCGCGCCTGGGCCGACAGGGCCTTTCCGGGCGGGATCGTGCGCTATCTCAAGGAGATCGGGCTCCTGTCCGAGCGCCTGACGCTCGCCCATTGCGTCCATGCGCGGCCGGATGAGCTCGACATGATTGCCGAAGCCGGCGCCACCATCGTCACCAATTTCAGCTCGAACCTGCATCTGCATTCCGGGCTGGGTCCGATTGCTGACGCTCACGCCAGAGGCTGCGCGATCGCCGTCGGCGTCGATGGCGCGGCGCTCGACGAGGACGACGATGCCATCCGCGAAATGCGCCTCGTCCAGCTCGCCCATGACGGGCTCGGCTTCAAGCGCAACTGGAGCCGCGCCGAGTTCCTGGAGCTGGCAATCCGCAATGGCCGCCGGGCGACCGGTGCGCCGGCTTCGGGCACGCTGACGGCCGGGGCGCCGGCGGATTTCACGGTGCTCGATCTGGACCGGCTCGATCGCGATGCGATCATGCCGATCGACCCGCTCGATCTGTTCTTCGCGCGCGGCAATGCGACCTGCGTCCGCGATGTCGTCGTGAACGGCCGCTGCATCGTGCGCGACGGGCAGCCGACCGGGATCGATCTCGAGGCTTTTCAAACGGAGCTGCGCTCGCTGTTCCGGAAGAACCTACCAGCCTTCCGCGCGATGCAATCAGCCTGGCCAGCGCTCGAGGCGGCGACAGCGCGCTGGTTCGAGCATGCGGGGTGCGGCTAGGCAGTCGTTCCTAGCCGGCCGAGTGAGGGGTCGCCTTCCAGACGCCCGATTTCAGCAGTTCCCGCGCGACGCGTAGCGCGAGGCTCGCGACCGCCTGGCAGGCCCGGGTCTGGCCGCGCACCGCGGAACTTGCGAGCGAGACGGAGCGGCGGACATGCGGCTTGATGATCGGCAGGTTCCGCAACCGGCCCGACGCGAGTTCCTGCTGGATCGCCGCAGGTGCAAGGATGGCGAAATAGTCGCCGTCTTCGATCAGCGCCTTGGCCACTGCCAGGGAATCCACCTCGACCGCGATATTGACCTTGATGCCGTGCCGGAGCGAGACGGTGTCGATCAGCCGGCGCAGCGAATGGTTGCCGGTGGGAATGGCGAGCGGATAGCCCGCGATCTCCTCGAGCCGGATCTGGGTGCGCCCGGCCGGCAGCGCATGGCTCGCGCCCGAGAGGCCGAGCTCCTCGATCAGGATGCCCTCCAGATTGATGAGCGGACTCGGCTCCGGGTCGTAGAGCAGGGTGAGATCGAGCTTGCCCATCTGGATCATCTCGTTGAGGTGGCCCGAAAGCGATTCGACGAGATGCAGCTTGACGTTCGGAAGCTCCGCCCGCGCCGCGAGCAGAAGCGGCTTGGAAAGCACGGCGCTTGCCGTGGTCGGCAGGCCGATGGCGACGCGGCCTGAGATCATCTCCGTCTCGGCGACGATCTCAGGCACGGCCTCGAGCTGACGCAGCACCGAAAGCGCATAGGGGAAGAGCCGCTCGCCGGCCGGCGTCAACGCGACGCCCTTTCCCGAACGCGTCAGCAACGCCGTCTTGAGATCGCCTTCGAGCGCCTGGAGCTGCCGGCTCAGCGCCGGCTGGGCAATATGGAGCCGCCGCGCCGCTTCCGAGACGCTGCCGCATTCGGCCACTGCCACGAAGGTATGGAGATGCCTGGGGTCCATGCTGATCCGGCATGGAGCCTAGAATGAGAAAGTCTTGGCGTCCAGCCGGGAAAGCGCGCGAAGGTCCCGCCCGGAGAAAACATCAAGGAGGCCCGATGACAGATAATCTGCATCGGCAGGACTACGAGCGCGACGCCGCTGCGCCGCTCGCTGGAATCCGTGTCGTCGATCTGTCGCGGCTGGTCGCCGGCAACATGGTGACCCATGTGCTCGCCGATTTCGGCGCCGAGGTCATCAAGATTGAAGACCCCGTGCGGGGCGACGACCTGCGCAATTGGCGCGTCGAGGGCGTGTCGACCTATTGGAAGGTCTATGCCCGCAACAAGAAGAGCCTGACCCTCGACTACCGCACGCCGGAGGGGCGCGAGGTCTTCGCCGAGCTCTTGAAGACCGCCCATGTCGTGGTCGAGAACTTCGTGCCCGGCCGCCTGGAAAAATATGGGCTCGGCCCGGACTGGCTGCATTCGGTCAACGACAAGCTGATCATCGTGCGCGTCTCCGGCTGGGGCCAGGACGGGCCGTTCCGCCACAAGCCGGGCTTTGGCAGCCTCGTCGAGGCGATGAGCGGCTTCGCTGCGATGAACGGCTATGGCGACCGGCCGCCGATCCTGCCGCCGCTGGCGCTGGCCGACATGGTGGCGGGGCTCTACGGCGCCTCGGCTACGATGATCGCGCTGCGCCATATCGAGATGAACGGCGGCAAGGGCCAGGTGGTCGATCTCTCGCTGTTCGAGCCGATGCTGGCGATCCTCGGGCCGCAGGCGGCGAATTATGCGCTGACCGGCGATGTCGTGCCGCGCATCGGCAGCCGCTCGACCACCGCCTCGCCGCGCAACGTCTATGAATGCAGTGACGGCAAGTTCGTTGCGCTTTCGGCCTCGATGCAGTCGATGGCGGAGAAGCTGTTTCAGACCATGGGGCGGCCCGAGCTGATCTCGGACCCGCGCTACGCGACCAATACCGACCGGGTGCGCAACGATCTCGAACTCGACGCCATCGTCGCCGACTTCATGCGCGAGCGCACTCAGGAAGAAAACCTCGCGATCTTCGACGCTGCCGGTGTGACCGTTGGCCCGGTCTGCGATGCCTCCGACCTCGGCTCCCACCCCTACATCCAGGGGCGCGAGGCGCTGATCGAAGTGCCCGATGACGAGATGGGGCAGTTGCCGATGCACAACGTCACGCCACGGCTCTCCGAAACGCCGGGTGCGATCCGCACCCCTGCGCCGAAGCTCGGCGAACATACCGCCGAGATCCTGTCCGAGCTCGGCATACCGAGCGACAGGCAGGCCCAACTGAAAACAGGCGGCGTGGTCTAGCGCTGAAAGGCCGCAAGCTGCCGTCGAGGAAACGCCGATGACGATCAGATCCTTCCTCTTCTCCCCCGCCAGCAACGCACACCGCGTCGCCAAAGCGATCGCCGGTCCCGCCGATGCCGTGATCATCGATCTCGAAGACGCGGTCGCGGTCGAGGAGAAGCCGGCGGCGCGCGCCGCCGTGATCGGGATGCTGGCGCAGCATCGGCCGAAGCCCTTCTATGTCCGCGTCAACGCGCTCAGCACCGCCTTCGGCTTCGACGACCTGATGATGGTGGGCGCGGCGCGGCCGGACGGCATCATCCTGCCGAAGGTCGAGGCGCCGAGCGATCTCATCACCGCCGACTGGATGCTCGGCGAGATCGAGGTCCGCAACGGCCATGAGCGCGGCGCGATCGACATCATCCCGATCATCGAGACGGCCAAGGGCATCGCGGCGGTGGGCGCCATCGCCGGAACCATCAAGCGGGTGAAGCGGCTCGCTTTCGGGGCGGTCGATCTCGCGCTCGACATGGAGCTCGACCTGTCCGATGAGATCGGCGCGCTGGGCCATCCGCGCTTCGCCATCGCGCTCGCCTCGCGCGCGGCCGGGCTCGAAGGGCCGCTCGATACCGCGCATATCGCGATCCAGGACCTCGACGGGCTGCGCGTCTCGACGCTCAACGCCAAGAAGATGGGCTACACCGGCAAGTCCTGCATCCACCCCTCGCAGGTCGATGTGGTCAACGCGGTCTTCACCCCGACGGAGCAGGAAATCGACCGGGCGCGCCGCATTGTGGCTGCCTTCGCGGAAGCCGAGAGCGCCGGCTCCGCCGCCTTCAAGCTCGACGGCGTCATGATCGACTACCCCGTTGTCGACAAGGCGCGGCGCCTGCTCGCGGGCCTGCGCAACCGAACCGACACCGACAAGGCGGCCTGACGGCGCCGCTTCAACCAACCGGCGGCGAGCCACGATCGCCGGAGCAAGAACCAGCCAGGAATTCGGGAGAGAACCATGACATCGATCGACAGACGCATCTTCCTCGGCGGTGCAGGCGCCGCTGCCACGCTGATCACAAGTCCTTACGTCTCGCGCGCCGTCGCAGCCGAATTCAACTTCAAGGCCGGCACCAATCAGGTCGCGAGCCACCCCAACAATGTCCGTCTCAAGGAGGCGTTCGACCGCATCCTGGCCGAGAGCAATGGCCGGCTCGACATCAAGCTGTTCCCGAACAGCCAGCTCGGCGGCGAGGCCGATCTGCTGAGCCAGGTCCGCTCCGGCGCGGTCCAGATCTTCACCATCGGCGGCCTCGTCATCTCCTCGGTCGTCCCCGTCGCCGCGATCAACGGCACGGCCTTCGCGTTCAAGGACTATGAGCAGGTCTGGCGCGCCATGGACGGCAAGCTTGGCGCATTCATCCGCCAGCACCTCGCCAAGGCCGGACTCTACACGCCGGCCCGGATGTGGGATCTCGGCTTCCGCCAGATCACCACCAGCAACCGGCCGATCAACAAGGTCGAGGATCTCGCGGGCCTCAAGATCCGCGTGCCCAGCGCCGCCGCCTATATCAACACCTTCAAGGGGCTGGGCGCCGCGCCGGTGAGCATGCAGTACCCGGAGGTCTATTCGGCCCTGCAGACCAAGGTCATCGACGCGCAGGAGAACCCGCTCGCGCTGATCGGCACCTCGAAGTTCTACGAGGTGCAGAAGTTCTGCTCGCTGACCAACCACATCTGGGATGGCTTCTGGGTTCTGATCAACCAGCGCGCCTGGGGCCGCCTGCCGACCGAACTGCAGGAGCTTGCCGAGAAGCATCTCAACCAGTCCGGCCTCGACCAGCGGGCCGATCTCGCCAAGCTCGACCTCGATCTGCGCGAGGAGCTGAAGAGCAGCATGGCGATCAACACGACCGAGCCGACGAGCTTCCGCCAGAAACTGGTCGAGTCCGGCTACTACACCGATGTCCGCAGCAAATATGGCGAGGAAGCCTGGAACCTGCTGCAGGAATATTCGGGCCCCCTGGCATGACCGCGGAGATCGAGATGTCGCCGGCGGGTTCGCGAGCGGCGTTCGCCATGCCGGCGCCTCTGCGCCTGCTCGACCGGGGCATCGGCCTGGTCACGGAAACGCTCGCTGCCTTCCTGGTGGTCGTCGAGATCCTCGTGCTGCTCTCGGGCGTTATCGCCCGCTACGCCTTCCACAGTCCGATCGCCTGGTCGGACGAGGTGGCCTCGATCCTGTTCCTGTGGCTGACCATGCTGGGCGCGGTGATCGCGCTCAGGCGCGACGAGCATATGCGCTTCACCGTGCTCGTCTCGATGGCTCCGGAGCCCTGGCGGCGGCGGCTGCAGGGCTTCGCCACCATCGTGGTGCTGGCCTATCTCATCCTCGTCATCGGCCCCGCGCACGAGTACGTGCAGGACGAATGGTTCGTCCAACTGCCCTCGCTGGAGATTTCCAAGGCCTTCCGCGTCATCGGCTTCGAGATCGGCGTGGGCCTGATGCTGATCACCGCCTTCGCGCGGCTGACGCGGGAGACGCATTGGCTTGAGGCCCTCGGCATCGCCGCCGTCGTCGCCGCGATCGGCGCCGTGCTCTGGCTGGCCTCGCCCGCGCTGCTCGCCATGGGCAATTTCAACCTCATCGTCTTCTTCGTCCTGCTCGTCGGCGGGGCGATCTTCCTCGGCGTGCCGATCGGCTTTTCCTTCGGCGTCGCGACGCTGGCCTATCTCGCACTGATGACCGATGTCCCGCTCAGCGTGGTGGTCAACCGCACCGATGAGGGCATGTCGCATTTCGTGCTGCTCTCGGTGCCGCTGTTCATCTTCCTCGGCGTGCTGATCGAGATCACCGGGCTGGCGCGCTGGATGGTCGCCTTCCTCGCCTCGCTGCTCGGCTCGGTGCGCGGCGGGCTCGACTATGTGCTGCTCGGCGCGATGATCCTGGTCTCCGGCATTTCCGGCTCGAAGGCCGCCGACATGGCGGCGATCGCGCCCGTGTTGCTGCCGGAAATGAAGAAGCGCGGCGCCAAGCCGGGCGAGCTCGTCGCGCTGCTCGCTTCCTCGGCCGCGATGGCGGATTCGATCCCGCCCAGCCTCGTGCTGATCATGCTGGGTTCCGTCACCGGCATCTCGATCGCGGCACTGTTTGCGGCCGGCCTGATTCCGGCGCTGGTGATGGCGGTGGCGCTCGCCCTTGTCGCCGCCTGGCGCGCCCGCAAGGAGCCGCGGCCGGTGATCGAGCGGCTGCCGCGCAAGGAGATCCTGCGCATCTTCCTGATGGCGCTGCCGGCGCTGGTGCTGCCCTTCGTCATCCGCTTCGCCGTCGTCGAAGGCATCGCGACCGCGACCGAGGTCTCGACGCTCGGCATCGCCTACACCTTCCTCGCCGGGCTCCTGATCTACCGGCCGATCGACTGGCGGCGCCTCTATCCGGCCCTGGTCGACACCGCCTCGCTCTCGGGCTCGATCCTGATCATCATCGGCACCGCGACGAGCATGGCCTGGGCGCTGACCCAGTCCGGCTTCTCCGACTATCTCGCGCAGACCATGGCCTCGGTCCCCGGCGGCAAGGTCGGCTTCATGGCGATCACGATCGTCGCCTTCATCTTGCTCGGCAACATCCTCGAAGGCATTCCGGCGCTGCTGCTCTTCGCGCCGCTGCTCTTCCCGGTCGCGCAGACCATGGGCATCCACGACGTTCACTATGCGATGGTCGTCATCCTGGCGATGAGCATCGGCCTGTTCGCTCCGCCCTTCGGCGTCGGCTTCTATTCGGCCTGCGCGATCGGACGCGTCGCGCCGGACGAGGCGATCGGCCATATCTGGAAATACCTGATCGCGCTGACCGTCGCGCTCATCGTCGTCGCCTGCTTCCCGATCCTCTCGACGATCCTGATCTGACGCTTCGCGATGGGAACCGAAGGAGGCGCTGGCATGGCTGCGACCGCGGAAAACGCGATCATTCCGACCCGGCATGACTGGCTGGCGCTGAACCGCGAGGACGCACTTGCGCCCGTCATGCCGATCGTCGACCCGCATCACCATCTCTGGGACCGGGGCGGCGAGCCTTATTTCCTGCCGGAGCTGGCCGCCGATACCGGCGACGGCCATAACGTCGTGGCGACAATCTATGTCGATTGCCATACCGGCTACCGCACCGAGGGGCCGGAGCATCTGAAGCCGGTCGGCGAGATCGAATTCGCAGCCGGCGTCGCACGCCAAGCCGCTGCCGTGCCCGGCGGCACGCGGGCCTGCGCCGGCATTGTCGGCAGCACCGAGTTGCGGCAGGGCGACCGGCTCGCGGAGGTGCTCGACGCGATGATCGAGGCCGGCGACGGCCGCTTCCGCGGTATTCGCCAGACCGCGGTCTGGCATCCGGACAAGCGGGTCAAGGGCACGATCATGAACCCGCCGCCGGGGCTGCTGTTCGATCCGGACTTCCGGCGCGGCGCGGCCCTTCTTGCCAAGAAGGGCCTGTCCTTCGATGCCTGGGCACTGCATACGCAACTCGTCGAAGTCTACGATCTGGCCTGCGCCTGCCCGGATCTGGCGATCGTCACGGATCATGCCGGCGCGGCGATCGGCATGGGCCTCTATGCCGGAAGGCGCGACCTCGCCTTCGCCGAATGGAGCGCCGCGATCCGCACGCTGGCCAAGGCCGAGAACGTCAGCATCAAGCTCGGCGGCTTCGGCATGAGGCTGTGGGATTTCCGCTTCCACGAGCGGGAACGGCCTCCATCTTCAGAAGAGCTCGCGGCGGCCTTCCGCCCCTATGTCGAGACCTGCATCGAGGCCTTCGGGCCCTCGCGCTGCATGTTCGAGAGCAACTTCCCGGTCGACAAGGGTTCGTTCAGCTACGCGAACCTCTGGAACGCCTTCAAGCGGTTGGCAAAGCCCTATTCGGAGACCGAGCAGGACATGCTGTTTCGCGGCGCGGCCGCGCGGTTCTACCGGCTGGGCTGAGCGGCGATCCCCGATCTAGAAGCTGCTCATGCGCTCGATCAGGCGCAGCAGATCGCCCTGGCGATGGGTGCCGGTCTTGCCGAAGATCGCCTTGAGGTGATTTCGGACCGTGCCCGCGGTGATGCCGAGCGCATCCGCAGCATGCCCCACATCCTCCCCGGTCGCGAGCCGCAAGGCGGTGCGGGCCTCGGCGGATGTCAGTCCGAACACGAGGCGGAGCTTTTCTTCCGGAGGAAGCTTGGTGCCGTCGAGATCGGTCACGATCAGCACAGCGCGGATGCCGGTCATGATGTCGGAGAGGCCACCGATGATCGGCAGGGCGGTCACGATCAGGGGCTTGCGATCCAGGCGCCGGATGGCCGTCCAATGGGCCGGCGTCTGGGCAAAGGAAAAACCGGGCGCCACGGCGGTCGCGATGAGCTGCTGCAGCCCCTTGTCGTTCTCCGCCCGCGTGGCCCGGAGCGCGCCGTGCGAAAGGCGGAAATCCGTCCGGACCAGATGCTCGGCCTTGGCGTTCAGCCGGGTGACGCGCCCTCTCGCATCGAGCGCGAAGGCCGGCTTCTCGATCAGATCCATCGTGTCGAGGATGATCTCGGCGCGGTTCGAGGCAAAGGTGTCGATCAACTTCAGCACGCGAACCAGGTGAGGCCGTAGCCGCGTCAGGGGCCGCATGTCGGCGTGGGTCAGAGCCCCCTGCTGCGTATTCCGAAGCACGACAAGACCGTAATACTGGTCCTGGAGGGAGAAGCCGAGCGCTCCCCACCAGGGCAGATCCCAGGGCTTCAGCCATTCATTGTGATAGGCGCTGCTGCGCCTCTCTGCCTCGGTCGAGACATCGTGCTCGACGAGTTCCAGCCGCCCTTCCCGAAAGAGCGGCCAGGCGCGAAGCCCGCGCAGGTCGCGCTTGTACCAGCCGCTATTGATGAAATCGTCGATCGGCTCGACCAGACCTGGGGAAACGGGCTGTGCGATCAGCGTCTTGCTGCCGGCGCCGGCGGCCAGGCAGGCGCCCACGCCATTGGCGGAGTGCGCGATCTCATGAAGAACATCCGGCCACGTCTCAGGCGCGACCACGACGTCATAGAGCTTTTCAAGGCCGAGGCCGCTCTTGCTCTCACTCAATGCGTGCGCGCCCCAGACACACGGTTTCCGCCCCGGCTTCACCGACAGCGAACCGAGCCTAACAGCCGGCCTGGATGCCTGCCTATCCCATATGGGAGAGGTGATGCCGATCTGCGGGCTCGTGATGGCCCCCGTAGCCGAAACGGCCTGCCGAAGGCGAAGTTCCTATAAGAATCCTATTTCTGCGGGCTGGCGCCCGTCTCGAACCTTTATGCGGTTCCAGCGATATTTCCGGCGAGTTCAATCGGCTGCGCGCGACCGCCTTCGCAACGGAGGCGGCGGCGGACGGCCGTCATGGCGCGCGGATCGTCAATCCCACCGCCCTGCAAGCTGCCCGAAAGGAATGAAGGCATGGACATCGTCGCTATTGCCTTGGTTGCCGTCTTTTTCGCGCTGTCCTTCGCCTACGTCCAAGTTTGTGACGCGCTTTAGCCTGAAACGGAGCAAGACATGCTTCTCGATTACACCCTCGGCGCTGTCGCCGCCCTCTTCATTACTGCCTATCTCACCTACGCGCTCGTTCGTCCGGAACGGTTCTGAGCGCGCAGGCGACATGCTGAGAAAGTTCGCCCCATGACGTTGAACGGATGGCTCCAGATCCTGATTTTCTGCGGGATCGTCATTGCGCTCGTGAAGCCGCTCGGCGGCTACATGACGCGTGTCTTCAATGGCGAGAGGACATTCCTCTCACCCCTCTTCCGCCCGATCGAGCGCGGCCTGTACCGCATCGCCGGCTCCAAGGAAGACGAGGAGCAGCACTGGACGGCCTATACCGCCGCGCTGCTGTTCTTCAGCCTCGCCAGCATCGTGCTGCTCTACCTGATCCAGCGCTTCCAGGCCGTGCTGCCTTTCAATCCGGCCGGCATGGCGGCTGTGCCGCCGGAGCTCGCCTTCAACACGGCGGTGAGCTTCACGACCAACACCAACTGGCAGAACTACGCCGGCGAAAGCACGATGTCGTACTTCACCCAGATGGCTGGTCTGGCGGTGCAGAACTTCGCCTCCGCCGCAGCGGGTATCGCGATCTCGGTCGCGCTGATCCGGGCTTTCGCGCGCAAATCGGTGCAGACGCTCGGCAGCTTCTGGGTCGATATGACCCGCGCGGTGCTCTACGTGCTGCTGCCCATCTGCGTCGTCGGCACCCTCGTTCTCGTCTGGCAGGGCATCCCGCAGAACCTCGGCGCCTATACGGTCGCAACGACCCTCGAAGGCGCGCAGCAGACCATCGCCCAGGGGCCCGTGGCCTCGCAGATGATGATCAAGCATCTTGGCACGAATGGCGGCGGCTTCTTCAACGTCAATGCGGCGCATCCCTTCGAGAACCCGACGGCGTTCACCAACCTGATCCACATGGTCGCGATCTTCGCGATCGGCGCGGGGCTGACCAACGTCTTCGGGCGCATGGTCGGCAACGAACGCCAGGGCTTGGCGCTCTTCGCCGCCATGGGCGTCCTCTTCATCGCCGGCGTCGTCGCCTGCTACTGGGCCGAGGCCGCCGGCAATCCGCTCGTCCATGCTCTCGGCATCGATGGCGGCAACATGGAAGGCAAGGAGACCCGCTTCGGCATCGCTGTCTCCGCCCTGTTCGCCATCGTGACCACGGCCGCCTCCTGCGGCGCGGTCATCGCGATGCATGACAGCTTCATGGCGCTCGGCGGCATGATCCCGCTGATCAACATGATGCTCGGCGAGATCATCATCGGCGGCGTCGGCGCCGGTCTCTACGGCATGCTGCTCTTCGTCGTCGTCTCGGTTTTCGTGGCGGGCCTGATGGTCGGCCGCACGCCGGAATATCTCGGCAAGAAGATCGAGGCCAAGGAGGTCAAGATGGCGATGCTCGCTCTCCTGATCCTGCCGCTCGCCATGCTCGGCTTCACGGCCATCGCCGTGGTGCTGGAGACCGGGACGAGCTCGATGGCCAATGCCGGGCCGCACGGCTTCTCGGAAGCGCTCTACGCCTATGTCTCGAGCGCCGCGAACAACGGCTCGGCCTTCGGCGGCCTGACCGGCAACACGCCCTGGTACAACATTACACTCGGGCTCACGATGCTGATCGGCCGCTTCCTGATGATCATCCCGCTCATGGCGATGGCCGGTTCGCTCGTCGCCAAGAAGACGGTGCCTGAATCCTCGGGAACCTTCCCGACGACCGGCCCGCTCTTCGTCGGCCTGCTGGTCGGTGTGGTGCTGATCATGGGTGGCTTGGAGTTCTTCCCCGCCCTCGCGCTCGGCCCCATCGTCGAACATCTGGCGATGCTCGCCGGACAGACCTTCTGAGGGAGGCGGCCATGGCGAATTGCCTTCGTCAGCTGCGCCGCGACGCCCTGCCCTCGCGCCACTCCGGTGGCGCGAGCGGGCGCGGCGGGCTGCTGCGCCCTTCCACCCTGATCTTCGCAGCGACAGCCGGGCTGATGCTCGGCGTGCTTCTCGCCAAAGCGCTGGTCGCCCTGTTTGCCGGCACCTGAACGGTGCGGCCACATCATTCGCTGGAGCCTCTTATGAGCCAGTCCAAACCCGCAGGCATACTCGACGCCCGCATCCTCGTGCCGGCGCTCGGCGATTCGATCCGCAAGCTGGATCCACGCAGCCTCGCCAAGAACCCGGTCATGTTCACCGTCGCCATCGTGGCGGCTCTGACCACTGTCCTCCTGGCCAGGGATTTCATTTCCGGCAGCGCCAATCTGGGCTTCTCGTTCCAGATCGTGCTGTGGCTTTGGTTCACGGTGCTCTTCGCGAATTTCGCGGAGGCCGTGGCCGAGGGCCGCGGCAAGGCGCAGGCCGACTCGCTGCGCAAGACCCGCACCGAGACGCAGGCCAAGCTGCTGACGAGCGAAGACCGCAACCGCTTCAAGCTGGTCCCCGGCACCTCGCTCAAGGTCGGTGACGTCGTGCTGGTCGAGGCCGGCGACATCATCCCCTCGGACGGCGAGGTGATCGAAGGCGTCGCCTCGATCAACGAAGCCGCGATCACCGGCGAATCCGCCCCGGTCATCCGCGAGTCCGGCGGCGACCGTTCGGCCGTGACCGGCGGCACGCAGGTGCTGTCGGACTGGATCCGCGTTCGCATCACCGCCGCGGCGGGTTCGACCTTCGTCGACAAGATGATCGCGCTGGTCGAGGGCGCCGAGCGCCAGAAGACCCCGAACGAGATCGCACTCAACATACTGCTCGCCGGCATGACGCTGATCTTCGTGTTCGCGACCGTCACGATCCCGAGCTTCGCAGCCTATGCCAGCGGCAACATCTCGGTGATCGTCCTGGTCGCGCTGTTCGTAACGCTGATCCCGACGACGATCGGCGCGCTGCTCTCGGCCATCGGCATCGCCGGCATGGACCGTCTGGTGCGCTTCAACGTGCTCGCCATGTCCGGCCGCGCCGTCGAGGCCGCCGGCGACGTCGACACGCTGCTGCTCGACAAGACCGGCACGATCACGCTCGGCAACCGCCAGGCGAGCGAGTTCCGCCCGGTCAAGGGCGTGACCGAGCAGGAGCTGGCCGATGCCGCGCAACTCTCCTCGCTCGCCGACGAGACGCCGGAAGGCCGCTCGATCGTCGTGCTCGCCAAGGAGAAATACGGCATCCGCGCCCGCGACATGGCCGCGCTGCACGCGACTTTCGTTCCCTTCACGGCCCAGAGCCGGATGAGCGGCGTGGACGTCGACGGATCCAGCATCCGCAAGGGCGCCGTCGATGCCGTGCTCAAGCATGTCGATCTGGCCGGGGCCGCGACCGGGACTGACCGCCCGACCGCTGCCTCCGTGCGCGAGACCCAGGCGATCGCCGACGAGATCGCCAAGGCCGGCGGCACGCCGCTGGCGGTGGCCAAGGATGGGCGCCTGCTCGGCGTCATCTACCTCAAGGACATCGTCAAGGGCGGCATCCGCGAGCGCTTCTCGGAACTGCGCCGCATGGGCATTCGCACCGTCATGATCACCGGCGACAACCCGATGACCGCAGCGGCCATCGCTGCCGAGGCGGGCGTGGACGATTTCCTCGCCCAGGCGACGCCGGAGAACAAGCTCTCCCTGATCCGCGAGGAGCAGGCCAAGGGCAAGCTGGTCGCCATGTGCGGCGACGGCACCAATGACGCCCCTGCGCTGGCCCAGGCCGATGTCGGCGTTGCCATGAACACCGGCACGGTCGCGGCGCGCGAAGCCGGCAACATGGTCGACCTCGACAGCGACCCAACCAAGCTCATCGAGATCGTCGAGATCGGCAAGCAACTCCTGATGACGCGCGGCGCGCTGACGACCTTCTCGATCGCCAATGACGTCGCCAAGTACTTCGCCATCATCCCGGCGATGTTCCTGGCCTTCTATCCGCAGCTCGGCGCGCTCAACATCATGGGCCTGCAGACGCCGCAGAGCGCCATCCTGTCGGCGATCATCTTCAACGCGCTGATCATCGTCGCGCTGATCCCGCTCTCGCTGAAGGGCGTGAAGTACCGCGCGGTCGGCGCCGGCGCGCTGCTGAGCCGCAACCTGCTCGTCTACGGGCTCGGCGGCATCATCGTGCCGTTCATCGGCATCAAGGTCATCGACATGGCCGTGACCGCTCTCGGTCTCGCATAAGGTTCGCATCCATGCTCAAGCAAATTCGCCCAGCCGTCGTGCTGCTCATCGCCCTCACCGTCATTACCGGGCTGATCTATCCGCTTGGCATGACCGGGATCGCGCAGGCCATCTTCCCCTATCAGGCCAATGGCAGCCTGATCGAACGCAACGGAACCGTCATCGGCTCCGAATGGATCGGCCAGCGCTTCACCGAGGACAAGTATTTCCATGGGCGGCCCTCGGCCGCCGGCACCGACGGCTATGATGCCGCCGCCTCGAGCGGCTCGAATCTGGGTCCGACGAGCAAGGCCCTGATCGAACGGATCAAGACCGAGACCGAGAAGCTGAAGGCCGAGAACCCGAAGGCGCCCGTGCCGATGGATCTCGTCACGACCTCGGGCAGCGGCCTCGACCCGCATATCTCGCCTGAAGCCGCCTATTTCCAGGTGCCGCGCGTCGCCAAGGCGCGTGGCGTGGACGAGGCGACGGTTCGCGCCCTGGTCGACAGCCACGCGCAGGGCCGGCAGTTCGGCGTCCTGGGTGAGCCCGTCGTCAATGTGCTCGCGCTCAACCTCGCGCTCGATCGTACGGCTGCGCGTTAAGCCGCGGCAGGCTAATAAGACGCGCCGGCCACCCATCCCCGGGAGGCCGGCGCGGTCCCGTCAGAAGCGGATGCAATGAGCGAAGACGAGCTCAAGACCGATGCCAGGCCGTCCCCCGAGGCGCTCCTGGAGAACGCCAGGCGCGAAAGCCGCGGCCGCCTGAAGATCTTCCTCGGCGCCGCCCCCGGCGTGGGCAAGACCTACGAGATGCTGACCTCGGGCCGGGCCAGGATGGCCGACGGCATCGATGTCATCGTCGGAATCGTCGAGACGCATGGGCGCCAGGAGACGCAGGCCCTCCTCGACGGCTTCGAGATCGTTCCCCGCATCAAGGTTCCCTACAAAGGCCACGTGCTCGAAGAGATGGATATCGACGCCATCCTCGCCCGCAGGCCTGCGCTGGCCCTCGTCGACGAGCTGGCCCACACCAACGCGCCCGGCAGCCGGCATCCCAAGCGCTATCTCGACGTCGAGGAGCTGCTGGAGCGCGGCATCGACGTCTACACCACCCTCAACATCCAGCATGTCGAGAGCCTGAACGACGTCGTCGCGCAGATCACCCGCATCCGGGTGCGCGAGACCGTGCCGGACTCGATCATCGACCGCGCCGACGACATCGAGATCATCGACCTCACCCCTGGCGACCTGCTCAAGCGCCTCGATGAGGGCAAGGTCTACGTCCCCAAGACGGCCAAGCGCGCCGTCCAGAATTATTTCTCGCCGGGCAATCTGACCGCGCTGCGCGAGCTCGCGCTGCGCCGCACGGCGCAGCGCGTCGACGAGCAGTTGCTCAGCCATATGCAGTCGCACGCCATCCCCGGCCCCTGGGCAGCCGGCGAGCGCGTCCTAGTCTGCATCGACGCACAGACGCGCGGGGCCTCGCTTGTGCGCTACGCCAAGCGGCAGGCCGACCGGCTCCGTGCGCCCTGGGCGGCACTCCATATCGAAACGCCGCGGGCGACCGGACGACCGGAGGCGGAAAAGGATCAGATCGCGGCGACCCTTCGCCTTGCGGAGCAGCTCGGCGGCGATGCCGTCATCCTGCCCGGGCAGGAGATCGTCCGAGAAATCCTGCGCTACGCGATCGCCAACAACTACACGCATGTCGTCGTCGGCAAGCCGACCAAACCGCGCTGGCAGGAGTTCTTCCAGGGATCGATCTCGCATGATCTGATCCGCGCCGCCGGCGACATCAGCGTGCATGTCATCTCCGGCCGCGAGGGCGATCAGGCGTCGCCACGCGGCGTGGCGACGATCAAGGCTCCTCGCTTGAGCGTGCAGCCCTATCTGCTCAGTGCAGGCTATGTCGCGCTGGCGACGCTCGTGGGTACGCTGCTCTCCCGTGCGCTGGATGTGCAGAATGTCGCTCTCGTCTTCCTGATGGCCGTTCTGGCATCGGCGGTCGGCGGCGGCATCTGGCCAGCACTCTTCGCCTCCTTCGCCGGCGCCTTGTGCTTCAACTTCTTCTTCCTGCCGCCGCTCTACACGCTGGACATCGGCAGCTCGGAAAGCGCCGTCGCCTTCGTCTTCTTCCTCGGCGTCGCCCTGATCGCCAGCAATCTGACGGCGCGCGTGCAGCGCCAGGCGGCGGCGGCCCGCGAGCGGGCGCGCACCACAGAGGACCTCTACCTGTTCTCCAGGAAGCTCGCCGGCACCGGCACGCTTGACGAGGTGCTGTGGGCGACCGCGTATCAGATGGCGTCGATGCTGCGCGTGCGCGTCGTCATCCTCCTGCCGGATGAAAGCACGCTGGCGGTGCGGGCCGGCTATCCGCCGGACGACACGCTCGTCGACGCCGACATCGCCGCGGCGCGCTGGGCCTGGGAGCATGACCGGCCGGCCGGGCGCGGCGCGGACACCCTGCCCGGCGCCAAACGGCTCTATATCCCCTTGCGGACGGGGCGCGGCGCGGTCGGCGTGATCGGCCTCGACAACGATCGGCAAGGCCCCCTGCTCTCACCCGAGCAGCAGCGCCTGCTCGATGCACTGGCCGACCAGGCCGCGCTGGCGATCGAGCGCATCCAGCTCGTCGCCGATGTCGACAAGGCCCGGCTCGCGGTCGAGTCCGACAAGCTTCGGGCGGCATTGCTCCGATCGATCTCGCATGATCTGAAGACGCCGCTGGCGGCGATCCTTGGGACGGCGAGCGTGCTGCGCGACTATGACGAAACGCTCTCGGCGGACGGCCGCGCCGATCTGATCACCACGATCGCGGATGAGTCCGAGCGCCTGAACCGCTTCATCGCCAACCTCCTCGACATGACCCGGCTCGAGTCGGGCGCGATCGAGCCCAACGCCTCGCTCCATTTCCTGGGCGATGTCGTCGGCACCTCCTTACGGCGCGCGGCGAAGATCCTCGCGCGGCACCGCACCGAAATCGATGTGCCGTCCGATCTGCCCATGCTCAAGCTGGATCATGTCCTGTTCGAGCAGGTGCTCTTCAATCTGCTCGACAACGCCGCCAAATATGCCCCGCCCGGATCGACCATCCGCGTGCAGGGCTGGGTCGATGGCGCCTTCGTCTATCTGCAGGTGATCGACGAGGGGCCGGGCATTCCAGAGGATAGCCTGGAGCGGGTCTTCGACAGCTTCTATCGCGTCAGCAAGACGGATTCGGTGCGGGCCGGCACGGGCCTCGGCCTGTCGATCTGCCGCGGCTTCGTCGAGGCGATGGGGGGCAAGATCACCGCCGGCAACCGCCCCAACGGGCACGGTGCCGTCTTCACCATCAGGATGCCGGTTCCGAGCGAGCCGCCACAACTGGACACATGACATGACCACTTCGACCAACAAGGTCCTGATCGTGGACGATGAGCCGGCGATCCGGAAACTGGTTCGCGTGAGCCTCGGCTCGGAGGGCTACACCATCATCGAGGCGGAGAACGCCCGGGAGGCGATCGAGCACGTCAAGGCGGATCGCCCGGACGTGATCCTGCTCGATCTCGGGCTGCCAGATATGGGCGGCCTCGACCTCCTTGCGAAATGGCGCACCGAGCTGCTGGAACTGCCGATCGTGATCCTGTCGAGCCGAACCGACGAGGCCGGCATCGTCAGCGCGCTGGAACTTGGCGCCGACGACTATGTCACCAAGCCGTTCGGCGTGAAGGAGCTTCTGGCGCGCATCCGGGTCGCACTGCGGCACAAGCTGCAGCAGCAGGGCGAGCGGCCGATCTTCCAGACGGGAGAACTCTCGGTTGATCTGGTCCGGCGCCTGGTCAAGCTCGGGGGCAAGGAGGTCAAGCTCTCCCCCAAGGAATACGACATCCTGCGGATTCTGGTGCAGCATGCCGGCAAGGTCATCACCCACCACCATCTGCTCCACCATGTCTGGGGTGGGACGACTGATGTCCAGTATCTGCGCGTCTATGTGCGCCAGCTTCGCCAGAAGATCGAGAAGAGCCCGGACAACCCGCAATACATCACGACGGAAACGGGCGTCGGCTATCGGCTGCGCGAGGCTGACATCGATCAGCCGGCCGCGCCGCTGAACTGATCGATAGCCGTCGAAATAGTAAAGACAGCATGATGAAGGTTTCGGACTGCATTGCTCCCGGAAACGTGGAGCTCGATCTGAACGCGTCGAGCAAGGCGCGCCTCCTGCAGGCCCTGTCCGAAAGGGCCAGCCGCAGCATCGGCATGGATGAGCGGGACATCCTGGCTGCCCTGCAGAACCGGGAGAAGCTCGGCTCGACCGGCATCGGCGCCGGCATCGCCATTCCACACGCGCCCATCCCTGGCCTCGAACGCCCTTTCGGCCTGCTGGCGCGGCTCGGCAAGCGGGTGAATTTCGACTCGATCGACGGGCAACCGGTCGACCTCGTCTGCCTCGTGCTCACGCCGACCGAGAGCTGCTCGGCCCATCTGACCTTGCTGTCGCGGGTCGCGCGGCTGCTGCGTTCGCCGGAGGCCCTCGCCAAGCTGCGAGGCGCGGCATCCGCTCAGCACGCCTATGCGGTTCTGTGCGAAGCCGACGCTTAAAGATTTCGGCCGCAGCTCGCTTATCTCGTCGCAGCCAGGCCAGAAATCCTATTACATTCCTATAGACATCACTCCTCGCCCGCCTCGATTTCATATGGGCGGATAATCAAATCTCCTGGCGAAGGCCGCTGAATGCGGCCATCTCAGGAGTAACTCACGATGTCGAATGTTCTTTCGACGAACCGCACGACGCATACCGGCGCTTTCCCGCCGAAACTGCTGCACAGCCTGTTCTCGCGCCCGCCTTTTTCCGGCTGGGAACGCGCGATGGCCCGGGACGTGGCGAAGGAGCTCGCGGTGCTGTTCGGTGCGGTCGTCGTGATGGCTGCGATCATCGGCCTGCGGACCTGGATGTGGCTTCCGCAGACGCAAGGATAAAGGTCGGCCCCTGACGCCGGGGCACCAGCCGCCGCATCCTCCTCGTCGACGAGAAGATCGCCCGGAGGAGTGGCGGTCAGCCTCCGGGCAGCTAGCCGCGTTTCAGGCGCGCGGCCGCGCCATCTCGCCGAGCCGGGCGAAATTCGTCAGGCTGATCAGATGAGCGTGGATCGGGAACAGGTAGCCCTTCCGCTTCAGCTCCAGCCAGGTCTCTTCCGGCAGCGCCTCGAGACGCTCGGCGCTCACCACCGAGAAGCCGGAGAAATTCGAGCTCGTGCCGTCGGGCGCCCGGATCTCGACATTGATCGTCTGGAACAGGTCGAGCTCCTTGAGCGCGGCGGTGAACGCCGTCGTCGCCTTGGCGGCATCGGAATATTCCGCGACGAAGGCGACGACGTTCTTCAGTGCTTCCGTCGGCTCACCGTCCTCACCGAAAAGGCGCTCGCCCTCCTCCTCCTGGAGCCCGGTGAAGCCTCCGTCGATGCAGACGACCTGCTGCTCTTCCGAGACATCGCCGCCGATGAACGGATAGCGCCGCACATAGGCCGGCGGATGCGCGCCGCGCCAACGACCATCATCATCGACGAAACAGCTTTCGCCGGGGCGCATGCCGACCATGAACAGCGGCGAGATGCCAGTCGGCTCCTCCAGGAACAGGATCGGCATGTCGCGGCAAGCGGGGCCGAATTCCGCCATCAACGCCGGCAGGACATGGGCGCCGGACGCGAAGCCGTAGAGCTTGGTGACGCGCGCCAGCCGGGCCTCGCGATGCGTGGTCCGGTCGAGCACGGTGATGCTGGAATAGAAAAGCGGCAGAGGGGCCATGATCCTGTCCTGACGAGAGGGCTCAGATGCTCTTGCGCAAGGTGAGCCGGAAATAGAGTTCGACGTCGCGCTGGATGACCGAGACGCGTTCGAGCGGCCGCCCAACCCCGCCTTCGAGCGAGGCCCAGTCGATCGGCCGCCAGATCAAGCCGGCACCGACAGAGGTCGCGCGCATGCTGTCGACGGCATTCGGGTAGGTGATGCCGTGATCGAGGAAGACGAAGGCCTCGAGCTGCCGCAGCGGGTCCGGCAGAAGATAGTGCAGCTCCGCCTGGCCGTAGAAGCCGGAATTGCCGAAGGCCGCACCGATCGGGTAGCCGCGCACTGTCGTCGGGCCGCCGATCTGGAAGATCTGGTCGCCGGGCAGCTGGGTCTCGCGGGTATATTGCCAGGCACCGACGAGTGCACCGTAAAAATCGTCGTTGATGCGCCAGACCGAAGCGGTGTTGCCCGTATAGATCGTGTGGTTCTGGTTGCGCCCCGAGAGCTTGTCCTCATGCGCAACCTGCGACCAGTTCGCCGTCGAGCTGTGAGTCAGGCTGGCCAGGGTGACGTTCAGGGAGGCGCCTGCCTGCACGCGGGTATAGCCGCTATCGACCGTGGTGATGTCGAGCTGCTTGCTGCGGCCCTGCCCGCTGCCGAGCGCACCAGTCGCCTGCAACAGGACCGTGTCCGTCGCGAAGACCGGCTGCGTCAGGGTGAGCGAGGCGCTCTCCGAGATACCTTCCGGCCGCAACTCGCGGATCGCTCCGTTGACGATGCGGTAGGAGGAGCGGGTGAAGGTCGCGCCCAGCCGCGTACCCCAGGGCGACACCGGAAGCGTGTAGCTACCGCTGCCTAGGATCGTGCCCTGTGCTCGCGAACCGTAGAGGACGAGCCTGTCGTCGATGCCGAGCAGGTTGTGGTGGCGCAGAAACAGGATGCCCTGATAGCGCCCCGTCGAGGACACGCCCTGATTGTCATAGGAGAGCTGGACGACATTGCGCGGCGGCTCGGTCAGCGCGAGGTCGACATCGGTCAGGCCGAAGCTGGCGCCCGCGCCGAGCTGGGCCCTGATCTGCAGCTCGTTGATGCGGTTGAAGATCGAGACCGCGCGGTTGAGGGCCGGCGCGTCGACGACATCGCCTTCCTCGATCGGCACCTGCGAGCGGACATACCACGGCCAGGTCTGAACCGCCCCGGTGACCGAGACCTTGCCGGCCCGGCCCTCGACGAGCCGGATCTTGAGCACGCCGCCGTCGAGCTTCTGCGGGGGCAGGACTGCGCTGGCGGTGATCTGGCCCTTCTCGGCATAGAGATCGTTGACGGCCTGGACGATCTGCCCGATCGCGGCGAGATCGACGCGGCGCCCGACATAGCGCGCCCGGATCGCACCGAGCTCGGCGGCGCTCAGGAAGCGGGATTCGCCGAACTCGATCTTGGTCAGAACGACGCTTGCGCCACCGGCGGGGAATTCGAGCCGCGGTCCAGCCGGAGGCGCAACCACGCCCGGCCCACGCTGGCGCTGCGGCGCCGTCTGCCGCTCGATCTCGAGCCGCTGGCGCTCCGCCTCGCTCTCAATGGTTCGCTGCAGGACCTGGGCCCGGGCCGGTGCTGTAAAGCATCCGGCAGCGAGACCCAGGGCTAGGCAGGCGACGGCGAAGCCAGAACGACTCAAGGCCGGTTCTCGGTTTCGTCGTCTTCGTCGAGATTGACGAGGGGCTTCCACTGCCCGCCGATACTGGCGGTGGTTATCGGGTCGACGAAACCGCCGCGCCAGGCGCCGTTGCCGCTGAAGACGAAGCTGCGCGCCGTCTCGCTGAAGGAAGGCCCGCTCGAAACCAGGTTCCCGAGCCGGGCCATGTCGCGCGTCAGCGAGCCGAGGGAAGGAGGAATATCGACCACGTCCGAATCGAAGTTGAGGATGAAAGCGTCGGTCGTGAGCTTTGCACCATTCAGGGTGAGATAGAATGGGCGGTTCTTCGGATAGAGCTGAACGTCGTAACCTGTGACCGGCGCGAGACTCCGGTTGTTGGCGAAGACCGTCATGATCGGCGTCTGCAGCGTCATCGCCCCCGCAACATCGGCTTTGGCGATCTGGAAATCGTTCGCCGTCGTTGCAAGCCTGCTGTCGAGCGCCGCGAAGCTGCCGACCCGGACGCTCTGGGCGTCGATCAACAGATCGACCGCATCGGCCCGGGCGGCGCGCAGGCCGCTGATATCGAGCGCGAGCGGCACGCCGCCGGCACCGGGAAGCTGGACGATGTCGGCTGCGATCCGCGTGCCGAGGATGGTGATGCTGTTGCCGGCGCCGAAGCTGCCGAGGCGGACATCGTCACCCGCGATCGACGCGCTCATCGCGGCGCCGCGATCGATGGCGATGGAGCCCGCGCCACTGCGGCCGGCCTGAAGCGTCAGCGCGTCGATGGCGAGGAGCCGCTCGCCGCCGATTGAGCCCGCCGCCGACAGCGTCGCAGACCCATCCGAGGACAACGCACCGAAGGTGATGCCGGCCTGGGCCGAGGTGAGGCTGAGATCACCACCGGCGATGATCTCGGTCACGTTGAGCGCGCCGACCGCATCGATATTGGCGAAGCCAGCACTCTGCAGCCGGTTCAGGGTCACGGTCGTCGCGGCGATGCGCGCGGAGCGGCCGCTCTCCAGGACATCCGCGAGCAGCGCGCCCGCCGTCGAGCGGATCGAGAGATCGGTTCCGGCCCGGGCCGAGCCGAACGCGATCGCGCCGGAGGCATTGAGCGAGAGCCCATCGCCTGCGATGAGATTCGTCGCCTCGATCGAGCCGGCGGAAATCGACAGCGCGCCGCTGCGGGCTTCGGCCGTCGTCAGGCGGGCGGCACCGCCAGCCTGTACGGTGGCACCAGTTCCCGCAAGGAGCGTCGGAACGTCGACCGTCCCGGCCGCAGCGACCAGCAGCGCTTCCGCGGTGGAGAGAGACGTCGCGCTCACATTACCGGCCGAAGAACGGATCGAGAGATCGCCTGCCGTGGTGACGGCGTCGCCGAGGGTGATCGAGCCGGCGCCGAAGAGCATCGAGCTCGCACCGGCGGTGAGGTGGCCGATGGCGAGCGTTCCGCCATTGGCCCGGACATTCGCCGCCTCGCCCGCGGTCAGCCCGTCGACGACGGCGATATCGGTCGCCGCGTTCAGCGTCACGTCGCGCGCAGCGGTAACGGAAGTCGCGCTGACGCCGGCGCCGGTCGAGGTCAGCGAGATCGAGCCGTTGGCGCTCGACACCACGCCGAGCGCGAGCGCTGCGGAGGACGACAGCGCCAACGAGCCGCTCGCCGTCAGGTCGCCGACACCGATCGTGCCATTGCCAGCAGTGATGGAGACGCCGCCGCCCGCGTTCAGCGAGCCGAGCACGGAGACGAAAGTGGCCGCGTCCAGCGCGACATCGCCGGCCACGTCGAGGCTCGCGGCGGTGATGCCGGCGCCCGTCGAGGTGACGGTGAGGCCGCCGGCCGTGGTCGTCGTGGCACCGAGCGTGATCGCGTCGCTCGCCGTCAGCGTCGAGTCCGCGCCGGCCCGGAAACTGCCGATATCGAGGGTGCCGCCGCTCGCGTTGGCATTGGCTGCGCCGCCCGCGGTCAGCGAGGTCGTGACCGAGATCGAGGTCGCGGCGTTCAGCGTCACATCGCCAGCCACGTCGAGGCTCGCGGCGGTGACGCCGGCTCCCGTCGAGGTGACGGAGAGACCGCCGGCCGTCGTGGTCGCACTGCCCAGCGTGATCGCGTCGCTCGCCGACAGGATCGAGTCCGCGCCGGCCTGGAAGTTGGCGATGCCGAGCGTGCCGCTGTTGGCGGTCGCGTTGACTGCGCCGTCCGCGGTCAGCGAGGTCGCCACCGAGATCGAGGTCGCCGCGTTCAGTGTCGCGTCGCCAGCCACATTGAGGCTCTCGGCGGTGATACCAGCTCCGGTCGAGGTGACGGCGAGGCCCCCCGCCGTCGTGGTCGCGCTGCCCAGCGTGATTGCGTCACTCGCCGACAGGATCGAGTCCGCACCGGCCTGGAGGCTGGCGATGCCGAGCGTGCCGCCGCTCGCGGTCGCGTTAGCTGCGCCGCCTGCGGTCAGCGAGGTCGTCACCGAGATCGAGGTCGCCGCGTTCAGTGTCGCGTCGCCAGCCACATTGAGGCTCTCGGCGGTGATACCGGCTCCGGTCGAGGTGACGGCGAGGCCCCCCGCCGTCGTGGTCGCGCTGCCCAGCGTGATTGCGTCGCTCGCCGACAGGATCGAATCGGCGCCAGCCCGGAGGCTGGCGATACCGAGCGTGCCGCCGCTGGCGGTCACATTGGCCGCGCCGCCCGCGGTCAGCGAGGTGGTGACCGAGATCGAGGTCGCGGCGTTCAGCGTCGCGTCGCCCGCGAGGTCGAGGCTCGCAGCGGTGATGCCCGCCCCCGTCGAGGTGACGGAAAGGCCGCCCGCCGTGGTCGTCGCGCTGCCGAACGTGATCGCGTCGCTCGCCGAGAGCACGGAGTCAGCGCCGGCCTGGAGGCTGGCGATGCCGAGCGTGCCGCCGCTCGCGGTCGCGTTAGCTGCGCCGCCCGCCGTCAGCGAGCCCGTCACCGAGACGAAGGTCGCGGCGGTCAGAGTCGCATCGCCCGCGGCATCGATCGTGCCGGCAGTGACACTGCCGGCGCTCGATGTCGCCGAGAACGCACCGGCGGTCGTGGTCGCGCTGGTGATGGCGATCGAGCCGGTCGCATCGAGCGAGCTCATGCCGCCAGCGAGCAGCGTGCCGAGGGTCAGCGTGCCGTTGCTGGTGGAGAGCACAGCTCCGCCAGCGCTCGTCACAGCGTCGATGGAGAGCGCGCCACCAGCGGCGAACGCCACCGAGCCGGCATCGGCCGTCAGCTCCGTCGCACGGGTCGCACCCGCCGTCGCGAGCTCGATGTCGCCGCCGAGGCTGTGGGCCGAGAAGCTCGGCGCCGCAAAGGTGAGCGCGGCAGTCGGGCTGCCGATGTCGTCGCCCGCATAGAGCGAGATGGCGCCACCGGTCTGGCCGGCGTTGAGCAGCGTGCCGGTGTCGCCGTTGCCGAGGATGGAGCCCGCGGCCGTGATCGCGATCGAGGCCGTGCCAGTCGGGGCCGAGAGCGAGCTCGAGACATGACCGAGCGCGATGTCGCTGCCCGAGGACAGGCTGGCGCGGCCAGCGGCCTCGATGCTGGAACCGCTCGCCATGACGATCTTGCCGCCAGTCAGCGCGATCGCGCCGTTGCTGGAGCGCAGGCTGGAGAGCACGTCGATCTGGCCATCCGCCGTGGCGGTCAGCCCGTTCGTGGCGCTGAGCGAGCCGATGCGGAGCGTATTCGCAGACTGGCCCGAGACGGTCGGGGCAGCGAGCCAGGCCTGGCCGCCGATCTGGCCGGAGACCGAGCCATTCGCGCCGACCTGCAGGCCGAGCGCTGCCACAGCGGAGCCGACATTGCCGGTCGCGTTGAGCTGCACCGAGGCAGCCGAGATCGCGATGCCCGGCAGATAGCCCAGGATGGCGCCGCTGCGCGCGGTCAGCGAGGCCGTGCCCGAGGCGAAGATGCGGCCGATCTCGGCATTGCCGGCATTGGCAACGAGATAGGCATCGCCCGCCGCCGCCGAGGCGGACACCAACCGGCCGCCGATCTGATAGGTCAGCGGCGTGGCCGAGGAGCCGATGCCGCCGCCGCCCGCGGCGAGCACGAGGTCGCCACCCGTCTGGATCTGGATCGGGCTGCGCGGCGTCGTGCCATTGGTGGTGCCAACGACGATGCCCTGCGGCGCCTGCAGGCTGACCGTGCCGGTCGCGGTGATCTGGCCGATCGTCAGCGTGCCGCCGGCCGAACGCGGCGTCTCGCTCGACCGCACATTGGTGGTCGCCTGCACATAGACGTCGCCCTGCGCGGAGGCCGAGAAGGTGCCGGTCGCGTTGATGAAGAGCGGCGCGGTCTGCTTCACGTCCACGCGGGTGAGCGTGACGCCGGCCGGCACGTTCTGGAGATCGGTGACCTCGACGAGGCTGCCATCCTGGCGCTGCCCCATGATCTTGACGGTGCCGGGCGTGGTGGCGACGGCGAGAGCAGCGAGCTGCGCATCCGTGACAGAGCCGTTGCGGATGCTGTCGAGCGAGACCTGCATGTCCGGCGCAAGAGAGCCGATGCTGCCGGCGATGTTGAGCGTCACATCATGGCCGACGACCAGCGCGGTGCCGTTGCCGACGACGCCGGAGGCCGGCTGCAGGGCGGACTGGTTGATCGCCGAGACCAGCTGGCGATCAGTCCACGCCGCATCGCCCGTGATGCGGGTGGCGAGGCCAGCCACTGCGTCGGTATCGGTCGTGCGGAAGCTGTAATTGCTCACCAGAGAGCTGGCCTGGAAGCGAGACTGGCTTGCCCAGCCCGAGCCATAGGCTGTCTGGAAGGCGCTCGCATAGGCCTGGTAGCGCCCGGCGGCGTAGTCCTTGACCTGCTGGGTGGTGGCGGTGCGGCCGAGCGCGGCGTCCGCGGCGGCCTGATAGAGCGCCACGGCGTTGTTGTTCAGCTTGAAGGCGCCGTTCGCATCGACGCTGCCATTGCGGATAAGTGCCGAATAGAGGCCATAAGCCTGCGTCACCTGCGCTTCGAAGGTCGCGACGCTGGCCTGGGCGGCCGCATTGGCGCCGTCGGCCGCGGTGAGCTTGAGGGCGCGCGAGACCTGCGAGAGCTGGTCGGAGCTCAGCGCCTGGGCCGAGGTCTGGCCGGTGGCCGAGACGAGCCGGCCAGCATTGACGTCGATGCGGACATCACCGGCCTCGCTCTTGATCTCGCCGACGCGCAGATCGCCCGAAACCTGCGCGATGCCGATATCGCCGAGCGCCGAGACGTTCACGACGCCGTCGGCATAGGTGCCGTTCGCAAGCTGCGTCGCGACCGCGCGCATCTTCATCAGGTTGGTGAGCGAGCCGATATTGCCGTTCTCGCTCGCCAGCGTGATGTTGCGGCCAACGACATTGGCATTGGCCGAAGCCACGGTGTCGAGGCTGCCGGTGGCGCGGACCCTGACGTCGCCATAGGCGTTCGGGGTGCCATCGGCACGCAGCGCCGCGACACGGGCGCTGCCGGTGATGTCGAGGTTGATGCCGCCGGCGCCGGTGGTGGCGCTGAGCTGCGCGCCCGAGGTCAGCGTCGCCTGGATCGCCTGGCCGGCCGTTCCGATCGAGTCACGCGAATTCAGCGTCAGATTGTTGCTGAGGATCGAGACGTTCGATGCCTGAGTGATGCTGCCGCCCGTGGCGTTGATCGTCGTCGATCCGCTCGGGTTGGTGATGTTGCCCTGGAGCAGGACCGAGCTGTTCGAGTTGATGTTGACGGTGCCGGACGCATTGCCGGCAAAGCTGATGCCGAAGGGGTTGTCAGCCTTGACCGAGGCGGTGACCTGCACGAAGGCGCGCGTCACCATCTGGTAGTTCCAGATCGCCTGTCCCGCGCCGGGCTGCGCGACGAAGTCGCGATCGCAATGGTTGATCGCCTGCTGGTTGCAGCCGCTGTAATGCGCTTCGTTGTTGATGAAATCGAGCTGGCCGCCGGTGATCTCCTGCGTCATGCCCACGCCAACAAGGTTGGCGTTGTTCGTGACGCGGCCAGACACGCCTGTCGCGCTCGGGGCCTGCGCATTGCGCGACCACCAGTACATCCAGTCCGCGCCCGGATTGGTGCTCGGCGACTGAGCGTCGACATAGACCCAGGGGTTGCTCGACGTGCCGGAGTCGTAGCGCCAGTAGGAGACGAGGTCGCGCACCTGGGTGGTCTGTTCGGTCAGCCCTACCTTCTGGAGCAGGGCCTGCTGCGTCCACTCGTAGCGCGTGCCGGCGACGGGATTGTACTGGGTCGTAGCGCCGCCGATGAAGGCGTAGGGGGTCGCGCCCTGGCCCGGCAGCGCGCCGTTCATCGTCTTGTAGACGGCGATGCCGGAGCCCGGCGTATAGGCATAGATCGTGGTGTTGAGGCCCGAGGTGATCAGCCGGTCGATGACGGTGATCTTGCTGACGCTGGCGTTCACGCCGGCGGCGGCACCCGTGTTGATGCGGCTGGTGACGAGATCCAGGCCGGACTGATTGTTGACGGTGACGTTGCCGAAGCCGCCATTGACCTTGATGCTGCCGATCGTGTTCGTGCTGATGATCTGGCCGTCGAGCAGCACCGATCCGCCGCCCGAGGAGGCATTGACGTCGGCCATGATCAGCCGGTCGTTGACGACGTCGTAGGAGATCGGGACGCCGCCCGGCTGGGCCCAGGCTCCGCCGAAGGCGCTGGCGAAGCTGACCGTCGTCTGACCGTCGGCGAGCCATTGCTGGCGGTTGCTGCGCAGGATGTTGCCCAGGCTCGAATTGATCGTGCCCTGCCAATCGGTGACGCGGCCTGCCTCGATCGCGGCATTGATGTTGATCGTCGTCGCCTTGATCGCGACCTGCGAGCCATAGATCTTGGTGCCGCCGCCCGCAGCCACCGGATTGCTCTGCCGGTAGGTCTGCATTGTCGGGATGACCATGAAGCGGATGTTGTTGCCCATGTCATAGCCGCCGGTGCAGGCGTAGCCCGCATCGCCGATATAGCCGATGCAGTTGCCGTAGAACTGCATCGAGAAGTTGCGAGTCGTGCCCTCGTCCTGCCTGCCGTACAGGAAATAGTTCAGATCGGTCGCGCCCTGGCCTGCGGCGAGCGCGTTGGCGACGGCAAAGACCGCCTGGTCGACGTTGAGATTGTCGCCCGGACCGCCGCCCGGATAGAAAATGGCCGACTCGTACTCCGCCTGGGGCGTCGCGCCGGCATTGTACATGCCGTTCGGTCCGTTCGAGGACACGACCACGGCGCCGTTCGGCACGGTGGTGTTGAACTGCAGCGCGTCGATGCGCTGGCCGGAGAAGCCGAAGGAACCCTGCGTGTTGTTGATCGAGACGACACCGGAGAGGTTGGTGATGTCGCTGCCGATCAGCAGCGCCGGCCCCTTGCCGTTCGCGTCGAGCTGGCCGGTGTAGCTGTTGTCGATGGTGATGATCGGCGTCGCGTCGGGATTGGTCTGGCGGGTCAGAGAGCCGCTGTTGCCGACGATCTGGCCACCGGTGGTCTCGGGGATATAGGCGCCACCATCGAGGATGAGATAGGCGTTGCTGCGGTTGATGACGGTGATCGAGGGACCGCCCTTGGCGATCAGCGAACCGTTGCCCTGAACCGTGCTGCCGGCAATGTTGACGTTGCCTCCAGCCGCGTAGAGCTGTGTCAGGCGCACCGCCTTGACCGGCGAGGAGCTGACGCCGGAGATCAGCGTCGGGGCGACGGTGGGATCGTAATTGGCGTTGACGTAGCTGACCGCATCGAAACCGCTGAGATAGGCGGCGGTGATGGGCGCGCCGCTGACGAAGCGGATCGTCGGCGCCTCGTTCGGGCCGCACTGCACGGAGGCGTTGACGCCGCAGCCGATCTCGATGCGCTGCGTGTTGTAAATGCCGGCGGTGGCCGTGCCGTTCATCACGACCGTCGAGGTCGAGGAGAAGCCGGGGCTGCTCGAGCCCTCGGTCACCGGGATGAAATAGAGCTGATAGCCGTGGCCGGTGCCATCGGCGCGGGCGTTGATCAGCCCGTCATAAGCGCCGAGCGTGACATTCTGCGCGCTGGAGATCGTGGCGCCGCTGCCGATATCGACCTTGGCGTGGTTCTGCAGGTTGGTCGAGGCGTCGGCGTCGGGCACGGCGATGAGGCCGCGGACATAGCCGAGCGCCGTCGCATTGCCGGTGAGCTGATTGATGACCTGGCCCGCGCCGTCGCGGCCGGCCGTGATGTTGACGTCGTAGAGGCCGATCAGCGCTGAATTGGCGCCGACCTTCACGTCATTGTCGGTGATAATGGTGACGTCCGCATCGGCGACGCCGACGCCGGCGAGGCCGTAGGTGCTGACATAGGCGTTCGCCTGGACATTGGCGACCGTGTAGGTGCCGAGGTTAATAACGCCGAAGGACTTCAGCGTGTCGCGCAGCCCCAGCGTCACCGCGTTGTCGACATTGGCCGTGTAGCGCGAGGCGACGCCGGCACCCTGCAGCAGGCCGCCGGTCGTCAGAGTGGCGGTGTCCTTGCCCGTCAGTTCCGTCCAGGCCTGGACCAGGATCGAGCCGGGCGCCGCGGTCGGGCTCGTGCCGCCATTCAGCGTGACGTCGTTGCCGAGCAGGACGTTCGAGGTGCCGGTGATATCGGTCGTCGAGGTCGCGCCGGCGCCGTTGATGCCGCCGCCGGCGGCGGCCTGCACCGAGTCACCGAGGTCGAGCTGGGTGAAGACGTTCTTGCTGGTTAGCGAGATGCCCTGCAGGCAGCTCGTGAGATAGCAGCCCGCCGTGTTCGGGCCGGAAGCGGTGATCGAGCTGCTGGCACCGAGCGAGGTCAGCACATGGACGGTGGCGTCGTTCTCCGCCAGCGAAGCGCTGGCGCCGAGCGCGGAGGCCTGCAGGCTGTCGACCAGCGAGGCATAGTTCGTGGTGTGGCTCGCGCCGATCGTGACGAGGCCGGTGTTGATCGAGGCGCTCTGGCCGACCGAAGCGGTCACGGTGGAGGTGTTGGAGGTCGAGCCTGTTGCGCCCGAACCGGCATAGAGGCCGCCGCTGCCGGCCTTGGCATGGACGATCTGCGTGTCGCTGCCGGTCGCGGTCAGCGTCAGGCTGCCAGCACCGGAAGCGGCCATGGTGACGCCGTTGCCGAGCGTGGCGGTGGTGTCGGTGTCCGCATTGGCCTCGGCGTTGACCACGCCGATGGCGGCTGTGCCGGCGACGGTGACGCCAGTGGCGGTTGCGCCCTGGGTTGTGGTGTTGCTCGCCTTGATTTCGACCGTGCCGTTCGACAGGCGGACATAGTCGCCGACTTCCGCCGTGACCGAGCTGGTGTTGTGCGCCTGGGCATCGGTGCCGACGGCGGCGACATAATAGGAGCCGGAGCCGGCGATCGCCGAGGCCGAGGCCGACATGCCGCCGCGGGTGAAATCACCCGTGTTGTCTTCAAGCTCGGCAGCGTCGCCGATCGTGGTTCCGAAAACGGAACCCGTCGCAAGCACGGAGAGCGTGCCCGCGGTGAACTGCGCGCTCGTCGGCAGGCTGGCATTGCCCTCGATCGCGGCGCGCACGGTCGGATTGACCGTGGCGTTGGCGATGGCCGCGCCGACGGCGAGGCCGCCGGCCACGGCCACGCCCCTGGCGGAGGCCTTGGCGTCTGGCGAGGCCTTGGCCTCGACCTTGATGGTGCCCGTGCCGACATTGGCGCGGGCGCCCGCGCCGATCACGGCCGAAACGTTCGAGCTGTCGGTGGCGTTGGCTTCCGCGCCTGCGCCAGCAGCGATTAGGCCGCCGACACCGGCGACCGCCGCGGCATAGGCCGCGCCGGTGCTGCTCGCGCCGATGGTCAGACCGGTGCCGGTCAGATTGGAGCCCGCCGTATAGCTCGCCGCGACCGTGCTGTCGGCCGTGCTGTCTGCAAGCGAGACGCCGACCGCCAGACCGCCGGCCACCGTCGCGCCGAAGGCGTCCGAGCGGCTGGTCTGGCTGTTGTCGGCATTCACCGTGGTCGCGCCGGTCACCGTCAGGTTGCCGCCGAGCGTGGCCTTGACGGTGTTGGCAATCGAGCCGTCGGCGACCGCCGCGCCCACGGCAGCCGCCAGAGCGCCTGCGCCCGCCTGCGCCGCGATGCGGGCTGCCGCGCCCGTGCCATCGGTCGAGTTCGCGCTGACCGCGATCGAGCCCGTGGTGACGGTGATCTGGTCGAGCTTGGCCGAGACGTTGTCGCCGATGTCCGTATAGGCCGTCGCAGCACCGCCGCCGGCCACGCCACCGGCGCCGACGCCGCTGGCGCTGTTGCTGGTCGTCGTGCGCGACAGCGCCGAGACCGCGATCGAGCCGCTCGTGATGCTGCCGCCGGTGACCGTCGCCGCCGTCTGCGAGCCGACGGTATCGAGCAGGGCGCTGGCGCTCTGCGAGGTCGGCGCGATGATGCGGCTGCGGTTGGCGTTGAAGAAGCTGTATTGCTCGGCGGCGTAGGCGCGCACCTCGGCGTCGCTGGCGCTGTGGCCCAGGCTGGTGCTGGCCTCAGAACGATAGGCGGCGAGGCCGGCCGTGTTCAGGGTCAGCACGCCATTGGAGACGCTGCCATTGGCAAGCAGGCGGGCATAGGCGTCGTTGGCGGCGCTGCGGATCTGGTCGTCGCTGGCGCCCGTCGTCACGTTCGGGCGATAGGAGGAGACGCCGGCATCGCTCATCAGATAGCTGACCGCGCCGGTGCTCAGCGCGGTGTAGCGCTGCGCCGCCCAGTCGCGCACCTGCGCGTCGGTAGGATTGGTAACGCCGAGGGCCGTCGCGGCGCTGCTGCGCAGGGCGGCGACGCCAGAGCTCGTCAGGGTCAGCGCCCCGTTCGAGACGGTGCCGTTGGCGAGGAGCTGGTTGAAGTCCGTCTGCGCGGCATCCCGAAGTTGCGCGTCGCTCATCGAGGCGCCGGCCGTGCCGCGATAGGTCCGGTAGGCGGACAAGCCGCTCGCGCTCAGCACGAGATCGGCATTGCCGGCGGTGAGCTGGTCGACGCGCGAGAGCGTGCCGTTGCCGCCGAGATTGAGATCGGAGCCCGCGCCGGAGGGCGCGCCCGTTCCGACCGAGATCAGCGCGACCGCAGCGCCGATGCCGGCCGAGTTGCCAACGCCATAGGTCTGCGTGTTCGCATCGACGTTGCGCTCGGAGGTCGCGGAGGCCGAGACGGCGCCTGGCGCCGACAGCGTCGAGCCCGTGATGTCGGCGAGCACGCGGCTGTCGAGGCTCGCGATATTGGCGGCCGCGCCTGCGCCGAAGCTGCCGGTGGCGCCGGCGGCCGTCGTCGCATTGATGGTGGAGGTTTCGTTGGCGGTGATGCTGATGCCGGCCGCGCTGGCGGGGCGCAGCGTCGCGTTGACGCCATAGAGCCCGGCGCGGGTCTCGTTCTCGACATCGACGAAGGAGACCATGCCGGCGACGCCGGCGAAGCCGCCAGCCGCACCGCCAGCGGAGAGCGTCTTGAAATTGTTGATGCTGCGCGCCGCGACCGCGAGCGCGCCGTTCAGGTTGAGCACGGTCTGGCCGGAGCCGCCGCCGATGGTCGCGAGCGTGGTGTTGCGGCTGCTGCCGACCACGAAGGACGAGCCCATGCCGACGCCGCCGGCGGCGCCGGACACGGCCTGCGCGTAGAAGCCGTTGCGGCTCTCGGCATTGACGCCGACGCGGCCGGCCGTGACGAGGCCTTGGTCGAGCGTGGCGGTGGTCGTGGCAGCGAAACTGTTGACGACGCCGGAGGCAGCCGCGCCGCCGAAGCCCACCGCGAAGCCGAGCACATTGCTCGCCGCCGATTGCGAGGCGTTGGCGGCGATGTCGAGCGCGGTGACGCCGGCGCCGGCGAAGCCCGGCGTGGTCGTTCCGAGCGTGGAGTTCGTCAGCCCAGCATGGATGCTGCGCTCCATGATCGTGTTGGCATCGGCGCCGGCCGCAGCGACGCCGCCGACCGAGCCGACCGTGATGAAGGTCGCGGCGTAGGAATGGCTCGCGGCCTCGATCGCAACGGCCGTCGAGTCAGTGCCGGTGAGGCGCGTGTTGACGCGACTGTCGTCGATGGTCGCGCTGGTGCTGCCTGCGAGAACGTTGCGGATCGGGACGACCGCGACGGCGCCCGTGATCGGGAAGAAGGCCACGCCGGCAGTGACCGCATTCGCCAGCACAGATTGCTGTGAGGTCGCGACCACACTCAGGCCATGGATGGCGCGCGCGCCCATGGCGAGCGAAGGTTGGGCGTCGCTGGGATCGTTTGCAGTCGACAGGTCGAAGGCCGTGACGAGTTGGCCGGCATTGTAGCTCAGCGAGTTGGAGCCGCTGGCGCGCGCATCGACGATGCTGTCGGCGCCGATCGAGGCAGTCGTCGTGCCGGCGATCGTATTGTTCACGACAGAAAGTCCGCCCGCACCGCCAGGTGCTCCGGCGATGGCGGCGAGCGCGCCGGCCGAGACCGTGATCCTGTCGGTATTGCTGGCGAACACGCCGAGATTGCTGCCGGCAACGATGTCTGCACCGGTGATCGTCGCGCCGACATCGGTGGCGACGCTGTTGTTGGCGACCGAGCCGGCCAGGCCGACATTGCGCGATATCGCGGCGCCGACGGCGACGGTCTCGATGGTTGCAGTCGAGACGCTGCGCAGGACGAGGTCGCTGGACGAGACCAGACGCGCTCCGTCGATCTCGGCCTTCACCTCGTTGGCGATGTTGTTCTCGACGACCGAGAGGCCGACCGCGGCCGCCCCGAAGCCGAAGCCAAGCGAACCGGCGCTGCCGCGGATCGCGGAGCTGCCGGTGCTGGTGACGTTGATGATGCCGCCGGAGATGCTGGTACCGGCGCCACCGATATGGGCGCGCGCCGCGTTCTCGATTGTCTGCAGGACGACCGAGGCAGTGCCGGCGAACTGGCCGGTCGCCGCTCCGAGCCCGACCGCGACGCCGGTCAGCGTCGCGCCGTCCTGAGCCTGGACGTTGATCCGGCCGGAAGCCGTCACGGTGGCGAAATCGATCGAGGCGAGATGCGCCTGCGCGACCGTGTTGTCGAGCAGCGCGATGCCGGCATTGTTGCGGCCGGCCTGAACCACGCCGGCGATGGCGAGCACCGCGGCGCCATCCGGATTGGCCGTGCCGCCATTGGCGGCCCTGCCGGAGAAGTCGACCTGCGAGGCGTCGGTCGACGACACATCCTGCCGGCCGGCGATCAGGTCGTCATACTCTTCGATCCGGCTGCCATCGGCGAGCACGGTGACGGTGCCCCCGATAACCGAGACGGTCGCCAGCGCGCCGCTCAGACCCGTGATCGCCGCGCTCGTCGTCGGCGTGACCCGGTTGATCACGAAGGCGCCGCCGAGGCCATTGCCGCCGAGGCCACCGGTGGCGGCCGAGGAAACGATGCGGCTGGCATTGGTCGCGCGGACCTGCAGCGAGGCGAGATTGGTCAGGCTCGAGCGCAAGACCTTGGCGCTGACCGCGTCCTCGCCATCGGGATCACGAATATCGGCATAGGTCAGGGCCATGCCGGCACCGACCTGGCCGCCGGCATAGCCGGCGCCGCCGCCGATGCCGATATCGGTGGTCTGATAGGCGTTGACCCGCACATCGGCAGCGCCGGTGATGATCGAATCGGCAATGCTCGCCGCGACCCGGTTAGTCACGAGGCCGAGCGCCGCCGAGATCGCGATCGCCCCGCCATTCGAGCTCGCTGCGGCGATGCCGAGGCCCACCACCGTCTGGCGCCCGCCGGCGATCGCCTGCACCGTCGTGTCATGGACGCCGGTCAGCCGGGAATTCGCGATCCGGGCATCGGTGCTGTTGTCGAACTGGGCGATCGCGACGGCGCCAGCGAGCGCGCCGCTGAACGGGCTGCTATTGCCGGCGAGGTTGAGCGCCGCCGAACCGGAACCGATCTCCGCGATGGTCGAGTTCAGCGCCGTGACGTTCGTATCGAGCTCGTAGGAATCCTTTTTGACGATCACGGCCCCGTCGATCCAGGCCGAGGTGCCGAGCGTGGTCAGCGCGACGGAGGAGGAGCCCGCGCCGGTCAGACTGACCGAGGACGAGGTCTTGCGGTTCGAAGCCGCGATCGCGTCCTTGACGAAATCAGGCGTGCCGGGCGGCAGGAAGTTCTCCATGCCACCGCCGCCAAGGCCGGCCGCCGCACCCGCGACCGACGCGACCGTCAGGCGGCCGTCCGTGGTCGCCGTGACATCGAGCGAGCCGGTGGTGATCAGGCCGCTTGCCGCCGTTCCGGCAAGACGATCGTCGGACAGGTCGTCGCTGTTGTCGCCGATATAGGCCCGCGTGATCGCCGCGGCGTCCATGACCGCGACCGAAAGCCCGACGGCGTTGGAGCCGCCGGCGACCAGGGCACCGCTGAGGCCGAAGACCGAGAAGATCTGGTCGGCTTTCACGGCGAGGCTCGTCGTGGTGATCGTCGCCAGATTGCTGATCGAGGCGAGCGTACGGTTGCTGAAGCCCGAGAGCGAGACGATGCCGTTGAGCCCGATCGTGCCCGCGGATTCGCCCGAGGTCGTGGCGATGACGAACATCTTGTCGCTGGTCACCGCCGTGACCGCGACGCCCGTCGCCTCGATGTTCACGCCGGCCGCGATCGCCGCGACGGTATCGCTGCTGCGGCCGATGTTCAGCATCGAGCCGCCAACCGCCGAGCCGTTGCCGGTCGTGCCGCCAAGGAAGGCGAAATTGCCGCCGACGTCGATGCTGTGCGTCACCGTCTCGGCATCGACATGGACGGCCTGGTCCCAGCTCTGGGTATAGCCGTAGTCGAGCTGCGTCGACCAAGAGCCCGTGAAGCCGGTCTGCTTCAGCCGCGCACCGCTGGCGATATAGGCGGAGCTCTCGTTCTCGACGCGGAAATAGTTGATCGCGCCGGCGAGGCCGAGCTGATCGGCCTGGCTGGAGGCGTTGGCATAGGTCGTCAGGATATTGTTGACGACACCCATATTGCCGTTGATGTGCGAGAAGGCCTCGCCGAGCCCAGCCCAGTTCTCCCAGGTGTTGGCGATCGGCATCTCGTTCAGCGCCGCGACGCCGATATGCCCGGCCTCGATGCTGACGCCCTCGCCAATCGAGGCGGTCGCGTTGTGCTTGAACTCGCCGACGCCGATGCCGAAGGAGACCGAGATCTGCGCGCTCGGATTCGCCGCGGTCGGGTCCTTGGAGTTCGAGTTGGTCGAGCTGTCGGCGATGACGCGCACGCCGAAATCGCGCTGGCGCGCAGCCGCGACCACATCTCCGGACGCATAGATCGACGGTGCGTTGGCGCCGGCGTCGGCCGCTATGGCGGCATTGGCGCTGAGATCGCTGTTGGCGACGGCGATCGCGCTGCCGACCTTGGCCGGAACGCTGCCGCTCCCGGTCTTCAGCGTGCCGAAGATCTGGGTCAGAAGATCCGAGACCGTCGAACCGGTCGGGCCGGCGTTGAAGAGAGCGTTGTTGCCGACCGTGGTCGAGGCGCTGGTCGCATTCTTCTCGGTGTCGGATGTCGCCTGAACCTTCAGGCTGCCGACCGTGGAGCCACTGGTGCCGAGCGAAGCGCCGAACTGCGCCTCCGCGCTGGCCTTGTAGTCGGAATAGGCGAAGGCGATGCCGCCGACGCTGCCCGCCGACGCCATCGCGGTCGCCGAGGTCGAGAAGGTGTTCGAGTTGCCGGCGGAAACGTTGACGTTGCTGGTGCTGGCACCCGTGATGCTGGCGCCCGAATGCACCTTGGCGGAAGTGGTGACATCGACCGCGCCATAGGCGACCGTAGCCGCAACGACGCTCGAGCCGGTCGTCACGGTCAGCGCCGTCGCCATCAGGTTGACGTCGTTGAAGGCGTTGACGTCGAGATTGCGACCGACGGTGATCGAGGCGCCGGAGGCGACATCCGCCTTCACCTCGCCGGAGATCTCGCCGATCGAGACTGCCGCGCCCCAGGGGAAATTACCCGAGATGGTGATAGCCGGCAGCGAGGCGTCCTGAACGCCATTGGCCAGGATCTTCACGTCGCGCGACGCGGTGATCTCGGCGCCGTCCTCGATCTCGACCTTCGCCGAGATCGTGCTGCCGACATAGGCGCCGTTCAGCCCGAACATCGCGCCGCCGACCGTCTGGGCCGCCATCGCGGCGATCGCCCCTGCGTTCGGGTCGATGTAAGACGAGACGGCCCGCGCATCGGCCGTCATCTTGATATCACGGCCGGTGATGGTGCCGGAGACCTTGATACCGGCATTCGCCGTGGCGAGGCCGGCGATGAGCGTTTGCGACTGGCTGGCGGTGAGCGTGACGTCGCCGGCCGCATAGGAGGAGCCCGCGCTCACGTCGGCGAGCAGTTGGCCGCGAACCTCGATGTTCGCCGCGGTGAGCGTGATGTTGCCTGACCTGCCGAGCGAGGCATTGCTCGCCGAGAGCGCGCCGGCCTGCCGGTTGAAGTTGCGGGTGTCGATGATGCCGTCGGCGGCGATGGTGATCTTGTTCGTGGCCTCCAACGTCACATCCGTGCCGTTGGTGATCATGTTGGCGCTGCCGCCAGTGCCGATGACGATATTGGCCGGGTCGATATAGAGCAGGCCCGCCTGACCGCTGCGAGCAGAAAGGTCGACATCGATGGCGCCGAGCGTGACGGTGTCCTTGGCGCTGAGCTCGAGGAAGCCGCCGTTGCCGACGGTGCCGGCCGCGCCGCGGAAGAGAGCGCCATCGGCCACGTCGAGATTGGTGTCGGCGAAGATGATCGCCGAGCCGGCCTTGCCCGCCACGCCTTGCGCCGCGCTGACATCGATCAGGGCGCCACGCGCGATAGCGATTCCGGCCTCCGAGGTGATCGAGACCTTGCCACCCTCGGCCGTGTTGTCCGTACCGGCAGCCACGCCCTGGCCGGGGACCGCGCCGGTCGCCGTGATCTTGGCGCCCTGCGCGATGGTGGTGCCCTTGGCCGAGCGGACGGTGACCGTCCCGGCGGCACGACGCGCGGTCGCGTTGGCGCTGAGCGTGCCGGAGACAGTGGCGGTGCCGGCAGCAACGATCTCGATGCCGCCGCCCTTGCGCGCGACCATCGCCCCGCCGGTCTGCAGGCCGGCGGTGTTGACGCTCTCCGCGAATGCGGTCTGGTGGCGCCGGCGGCGCTCGCCGACATCGACGACGGCGGCATTGGCCGTGATCTGGCCGGCGACGCTGACCGAGTTGCCGTTGAGCGTGACGCCGCGGCGGGCGTTGATCGCGCCTTCGATGCTGATCCGGCCATCGGGCGAGATCGGCACGTCATTGGCGCGCAGCCTTGCGGCCATCGCCTCGTTGACGACGCCGTTCGGCCCGATGACCTGATCGAGGAACTCGCGCGTCGGCGTGTTGACGGTGAGCTGGCCGGTGTTGATGACGCCGCTCGGCCCGACGGTGAAGCCAGCCGAATCCGAGAAATAGACATGGCCGCCGATCTGGCCGTTCCTGTAGGAATTCAGGATGCCATTGATGACGACCGGGCCGTCACGGACGATGTTGACCAGAGCGCCAGTATTCTGCGGCAGGTGCATGTTGACCGTGGTGCCGGCCCCCTGCTCGAAGCGCGAGAAGGAGTTGTAGCCGGCGCCGCCCGAAACGGTCTGCGTGGTGATCGTCGTCGTGCTGCCGCTGACCGAGACATTGGTCTGCGTGCGCCCGTCCGGCGTGATGATGTTCTGGGCGATGGCCGGGACGTTCCACAGCACCAGCGCCATGGCCTGTCCGACGAGATAACGCTGCCGCCACGTCGCCAGGATCGGCCGCGAAGGAACCATGCGTGCCGCCGCATGGTTCGCGCCGATGCGCACCGCGGTCACCGGAGCGGGTTTGGCAGGGCGGCGGCGCGACATGGTCAGAGCTTCTCTTTGGCCAGCGCGTCGAGCGCCGGATCGAGACCACGGGTCGAGAGCGGCAAAGCGAGATCGCGACCCGCCGCATCCCTGAACTGGATGCGACCGGCCTCGCCGGCCTTGCGCCATTGCTTGACGATCTCGTCGCTGGGCGTCGCATCGGCGAAGCAGCCGGTCGGGATGCAGCGCCGCCAGGGCAGGTCGAGCGGCTTGGCGTCCTTCTCGCCGAGGACGATCTGGACGCTGCTCGGGAAGGTGACGCTGACCGGCATCACGGCGGTGATGCGCAGCGGTTCGTTGTTGGCGATGCGCCCGATGGCGATCTGCGCGATCGGCGCCTGCTGGCCTTGGGCCTGCAGCACCAGCGCGACCTCGCAGACCCGGCCGGGCTTGGCGGCGTCGAGGCGCTGGCAGCGCAGCGTCCAGTCACCGAAGCTCGCAGTGGTGGTGCTGGGCTCGGACGGAACCTGCGCAGCGGGTGGGGTCGCCGGCGCCGCGGCAGCCGGCGCGGGCGGAGCCGAATTCCCCTGCCTCGGAGCGGGGGCCTGCGCGACTGCGGCAGAGGCCGAAATGATGAGAACCGAAGCCGTCATCCAGAGATGCCGGATGATGCCAGCGTTCTTTCGTTCTGCCGTCACGTGCCTTACCTCAGCCAAGCCGAACCGCCGCAGCGGTCTTTCGGTCAAGGCCGGAGGCGCCCCGAAAAGCCCGGACGCGGCATCACTCCGCCCCGCCTCAACGGCGGCGCAAAGCGCACCGGCCGCGCCTTTCGAGCGCAGCTAGGCTTGTCGTGGCAGGTGCCCCCCGCCCGATCCGAGGCGGATGATTCACAGATTGCACGCTACTGTGCAATACGTGAGTCAAAAATGGTCAGTGGATCGTTAACGGTCCGAAACCTCAAAGCTCAGATCACGGCCTGTCGCGAACGGCCGCGCGGCCCTGCCACCGCGAGCAGGATTGCGCTGAAACCGAGCACCGTCGCAATCAGCGCGAACATGCCCCAAACACCGGAGCTCCGGATGATCGCGAAGCAGGCGAGGGGCACGACGATCGAGACGAGCCGGCCGATGCCCCAGGCCATCGCGGTGCGCGAAGCCCTGACCTCCGTCGGCATGATCTCGGCGGCGTAGATGGCGAGGATCGAGGCATAGACCGCGCTCAGCAGAGCGAAGACGATGCCGAGGCCGACGAGCGTTAGGAATTCAGTCGCTTCGGCGAAGAGAAGACCCAGCAGCGCCATCGAGCAGGCGCAGATGATCAGGCTGGCCTTGCGGCTGATCCGGTCGATCAGAGGGGCGACGAGCAGATTGCCGATCACCGGCCCGAACATGATCAGCCCGGCCGCCACCACCGAGTCATTGACGCTGAAATGCTTGCTGACCATGACGGCGCCGCTCATCAGCGGGAAGCCGATCGTCGCCCAGGGCGAGAGAGCATAGAGTCCGCAGAGCAGAATGAATCGGCGGCCAGCGGCGCTGTGTTCGCCGGCTGCGGCTGCAGGTGTCACAGCTACGACTGGAACCGGCGCCTCGGTCTGTCGTGATTCTGTTCGGCCGAAGCGGCTGAGCGCCGCCTCAGCTTCCGCCAGACGGCCTGTGGCGGCGAGCCAGCGCGGCGATTCAGGCAACAGGCTCAAAAGGCCGGCTGCCACCGCCGCGAGAAATGCGCCGGTTCCGACGGCCCAGCGCCAGCCCTCGATGCCGATGAAGGTGGGCGAGGCGGCGTGCAGTAGCAGGATCAGCGCCGGGGCGCCGAGGAAGCCAAGGCCGGCACAGAGGCAGCCCATGGTTCCGCGCAGCCGCGGCGGCATGATGTCCGCCAGATAAGCCGCGATCAGCGGCGGGCAGGCCCCGATGCCGAGCCCCGAGAGGAAGCGGAAGCCGATCAGGCTCGTCGAATTGTGGCTCGCCGCGGCGGCGAATGATCCGACAGCAACGGCGGCGAGCGCCGCCTGAAGCGCGCGGCGCCGGCCGATCCGATCGCCATACAGGCCAAAGATCGGCGCCCCGATGGCGCCGCCGGCGAAGATCGCGGCGAGGAAGACCGAGAGCTCGGTCGGCGTCATCGTGCGGGGTGGCGCCTGGAAGACCGCGCCCAGCGCGTTTCCGAGCGCGACCTCGGCGATATCGGCGAAGAGAGCGAGCGTCAGGACCGCGAAGGTTGCGAGCCTGAGCCGGCAGAAGGGCAGCGCGTCGAGCCGCTCGCCGATCGTCGGCACCGGCAGGCTCGCAGCGGGAGGAGGCGTAGGCTCGGTCCTGGTCAGCACGCGGAGCCGCTCCGCTCGACCACGGCTTCCTCTGCCTCCGGAGCCATGAGCCGCGTATCACCCTTCGCGAAGCCGGCGGCCAAATCGAAGGCATCGCCGATGATGGCAAGTTTTGCCGCCTGCATATGCGCGTAGCTCGTGCGGAAGCTCCTTGAGAGCCAGAGTGGCGAGCGCCCGGCAGCACCGCTCCACCCAAGACTGCCAAGCTCGATGGCTTCGGCCAGCGTCCGCCCGGCATGGGTGCGGGAGAGGTTGAGCGCACGGGCGAGCGCCGAGACTGAGGTGACGTTGGTGACGGCGCGCTCCTCGTCCCGCGCCTTGGCGATGTCGAGGCCGGCGATGAGCCGGTCCATCAGGGTGCCGCCCTCGTCCACCGACGCGAACACAGCGTAGTCCGGCACCGGGGTGCGGATGACTTCGCTCGCCAGCAGACCATCGGAGACCGCCGGCTGCATGCGCGGCAGGATCTCATTACCCTCTTCCCGCAGGCGCGCGGCCCTGTCGCCATCATCGAGCGCGTCGAGTGCGCCCAGATGCGCCAGATACCACTCGTTCAGCGCCCAGAGGACCGCGGGCGCGGGCGCCGCGAGCAGGGTGGCGGAGCTCGTCACGGCCTTGGTGGGCAGGACGATGCCGTATTTCAGCGACTCGGCGAAGAAGGCCTGCGCCGTGTTGCGGCTCGCGAGACGATGGGCCAGCGCATCGTCGACGAATTCGCGCCGCGACAGACCCGGCCTGCCAACCGCCAAGCCCCGGAAATAGCGAGAGAGCGCCGCATGCGACAGAAGCCAGCGCTGCTGCGTGGAGAATTGGGAGGCCAGCCGCGGCGCAGCCTGCTGTACTTCCAGGAAGCCGCTGGCGAGCCGGTGGACAACATGATCGAAGGCCGGATGCGCGAGCATCCGTTCAATCTTCGATTTCTCGGTCTGCATCCACCCTCCCAGCATGACGCAGCATCCGGCGGCAGGTTCTCCTCGCCTGCCATGCCCTGCGCCATCAGTCGTTCAAGAGGCCGCAATCACTCTGACAATTCCCAAAATCCGCCGCGCCTCGACATAGGGCATATTGCCGATCACGCAACAGGGTCCGTCGCGCCGTAGAGGATCGCGCGGACCATGCTGCCATAGCGCAGATAAAGCTTGCCCGGCTCGATCGGAGGCAGGCTCTGATTGGTGCCGCGGGCGCCATCGGCGATCAGTTGGGCCAGATCCGCCGGCCTGATATCCGGCTTGAGGCGCAGAAGTCCGTCGATCTGCATTTCCGCGATCAGGCCGGCCAGCTCCGCCTGGAAGGCGATGGCGGAGGCGATCATCACGTCCCGGCAACGACGGAAGGCCTGATCGTTGATCTCCACGGCGTGCGGCGACGTCGCCAATCGGCGGCGAGCCTGACCGTAGCGGGTGTCTAGGATCGTCACGAAAATGGCGACGGGGTCGCGTCGCTCGGCCAGCTCCGCTCGGCCTGCGGCCATGCCGGCCTCGACGGCGTCCTGATTGACGTTCTCGATCAGGAAGCGGAAGGCCTCTTCCTTGCCGCTGAAGTAGTTGTACAGCGTGCGCCGCGTCACATCGACGGCCTTGGCGAGGCCGATCATCGTCAATTGCTCGTAGCCATAGTCCAGAAACGCCCGCTCGAGCCTCGAGACGAGCTCTGTACGTGTCACCATCGAATCATCCGGCTGCTCGCTCTCAAAGCGCTGCGACCGACAAGCCCTAGCGTGACAGGCAAAACTCGCGCAACTGTGATCGGCAACCATCGCCCGCTAGTGACCGACTTCAAGCCTCATCTCGGCCATCAAGGCCGATCCGATGCCGAACTCGGTGCTAGCCGTTCCACAGGACCCACCACGCGCGGAAGCCGACAGCCAGAGCCAAAAGCGCGAGCAAGATGACGGCCTGGGCTAGGTCGCGCGGCCAGCTGGTGTGCGGCGAGCAGCGCATGGTGGCGTAGACGGCCTCGCGCCGGCGTCGAAGGGATGCCAGGAGCGGCATGGGCGTCTCCATATCGAGATGACGGGAGCGATCAGGCCCGGACGCTGGTCTGCGCCCGGTGCCCGTTCACGGCGGCCAGCGGCGGGCGGGGAAAATCCTCGATGGCCTCTTCCACCAGACGCGCGGCATCTTCGCCGGCCGGCGTCAGTGGCAACCGGCAATCGGGTCGAATGCCCGGATGCAGCAAGGACAGGGCGTGCTTGATCAGGACCGGCTCCGGCTCCCGGGCCAGGACAGCGTTCACCGGCACGAGGCGCCGCTGCAGCATCTGCGCTTGCCCGTAGAGCTCGGAGCGCATCGCGCTCCCGAGGCGAAAGAGCCAGTGCGGAACGAGATTGCCAACGGCCGTGACAGCGCCGCAGCCTCCGGCCAGGAAATAGGAGGGGATCATGTCGGCCGCTGCGGTCAGACGCATGAACCGCCGATCCCGAACCCGGGCGATGCGCTCGCAGCGGGCGAGGTCGCCGCGACGCTCAAGGATGCCGACGATGTTCACATACGGCGAGAGCTGCTCAAGCGCCTCGCAGGACAGCTCGACGCCACAGCGCTCGGGATCGTTGTCGAGCACGATCTCCAGCGTCGTCGCTTGGGCGACGGCGGCGGCATGGGCGACGAGGCCCGCCTGAGTCGGGCGGTTGTAGTATGGCAACCGCAGCAGGATCGCGGAGGCTCCGGCGCGCTCGGCGCGGGCAATCTCGATCAGCGTCTGCGCGGTCGCGTTGGTCCCCGCCGCCGCGATGACGGGGAAGTGGCGGCCGGCGGCGCTGCGGACGGTGGCCAGGATTTCCGCGCGCTCGTCCGGAGTCAGGGTCGGAAATTCGCCGGTGGCGGAGCCCACCACGAAGCCATCGACGCCCTGTGCAATCTGCCAGGATACGAGCCGTTCTAGAGAGGCATGGTCGACGCGCCCTCCCTCGAAGGGGGTCACGAGCGCCGTGAACATGCCGTGGAGCCAGTGATTCATGGCCGCCTCACAGCAACCGCAGGCGCCTTGCCGTCGACCGGACGGCCAGCGGGCGATGATCGGTCTCGAAGGTGGCGTAGCGCAGCGCGGAGGCTTGGCTCACGAAGATGCCGCCGCCGCGGCCATGAGTCTCGACGGCGAGCCAGTGGCCCTCCGCGTCGCGACCGACCATGAATTCGAGAGGAGGCTTTTGAAAGCGTTCGACTTTCATCGTTATGGATTCCATGCAGCCTTGATCGGCTGAACATGAGATAAGCGCGAGATCAGTGTTTTTTCGATACCGAAAGACAGGCCATCATCTTAAAATATCATAGGAATTCTGAGGCGACCGGCCTCGTATATTTCTATCATTTTCCTATGCCTTTTCAGTCAGCCTCATATGGAATTCCTATGGCCCTCCGCTCTACCCTTCCGAGCAGGAAGTGACGTGCCGGACGCGTGCTCGCTGAGGCGAAGAAGAGATGCTTGCGCCTTCGCCGCAACGGCACCGCGGAAAGGAACCGCATCATGACGGCAGCTTCGAAGCCACTCCCGGACGCGATGCCCGAGACACCGATCAATGCCGGACCCGGCCGGAGCATTCGAGCCTCCGGCTTGCCCGCCGCGACGGGCTATGCCGCCGCCATCATCATGGTCGGCCTCGCAACGCTTGTCGCCGCCGCGCTGGACGGCGTCACGACGGTGCCCAATCTGTCGCTCGTCTTCGTGCTGCCGGTGATCCTGACCGCCGTGCCCTTCGGCCTCGGTCCGACGCTCGCGGCAGCCGTGCTGGGGGCGCTCGCCTTCAACTTCTTCTTCACCGACCCGCGCTGGACGCTCCAGGTCGATGATCCCGCGAATATCTGGGCGATCGGGCTCCTCTTCGCGGTCGGCTGCATCGCCAGCACGATCGCCTTTACCTCGCAGCGCCGGGCCGCCGAGGCCGAGCGGCACCGGCAGCAGGCGGCTACCCTGCAAGCCGGCAGTCGTGCCATCGTCGCGGCGACCGCCCCGAAGACCGCGATCTCCGCTGCTCTCGACGCTTGCGAGAGCCTGTTCGGCGCCCCCGTGGTCCTGATGGTCGTGCCGAACGGAGAACCGGAGACAATCGCTCTACGAGGCCAGCTCAAGCCTGATGATGCCGAGCTGGAAGCCGCTCGCTCGGCACTGGCCCTGGCCCGCTTCACGCCGGCTTCCGTCTACCCGTTCGACGGCTCGCGCTTCGATTTCTGGCCCGCGGCCACAGAGGAGGCTGCAGTCGCGATCGGCTTGGCCTTCGAGCCCGGAGAGCGCCCGGAAGAGGCCGGTCCGCTGGTCGAGACCCTGGCCAGCCTCCTGCTCCTGCGATTGACAGCGCTGCGGGCCGCTCAGGGCATGTCGAGCCAAGGGTAAGTCGGCCCCTCGATCGGCGGCGTCAGCCTCGGCGTCTCGAATGCGCTGGAGGCTGACGCGATCGTGAAAGACGAGACGCTGCGTCTTCCTCAAAACGGGCTTACCTCCTTCGGATCTTCTCGCGCGCTACGATATGCGAAGCGACGGGATGGCGACGAACGCAGCGACAGGAGTCCGGCTTGGTCAGGGACGGGACCGATCGGCGTTCAGCACGGTTTCAGGCGGGATTGGCATTGCTTGGTTGCTCAGCCCTCCTCGTCACGCCGGGCCATGCGGCTGGCGACCCTGCGCTCGGCGCCTATCTCGCCTCGGAATGCACCGCCTGCCACCAGCTCTCGGGCCGCAGCACCGGCGGCATCCCTCCGATCGTGGGCTGGCCGGAGCAGCAATTCGTCGCCGCGCTCGACTCCTATGGCCGCAAGCAGCGCGACAACCCCGTCATGCAGACCATCGCCGCGCGGCTGAGCCCCGAGGAGATGGCGGCGCTCGCCGCCTATTTCGGCTCGCTCCAGCCGAAGCCGTGACCATGCGGAGGATATGTCGATGAAACCGACGCGACGCGATCTCGCCACCGGCTCCGGAGCCCTGCTCGCCATGGGCGCACTGGGGACGCCGGCCGTGCTGGGGCAGGCGAAGCCGCGCGTCGTCGTGGTCGGCGGCGGGCCGGGCGGAGCGACGGCGGCGAAATACATCGCCAGGGACAGCCAGGGCGCGATCGCCGTGACGCTGGTCGAGGAGAACGAGACCTACCAGACCTGCTTCCACTCCAACCTCTATATCGGCGGCTTCAAGAGCTATGATGCGATCGTCCATCGCTACGGTACGCTCGCCGCGACCTATGGCATCACGCTGGTTCGCAGCCGCGCCACGCAGATCGACCGGGAAGGCAAGCAGATCGTCCTCGCCGACGGCCAGCGCATCCCTTACGACCGGCTCGTGCTCTCGCCCGGCATCGACCTGAAATATGATTCCGTGCCTGGCTGGTCGAAAGAAGCCGAGGAGGCGATGCCGCATGGCTGGAAGCCCGGCCGGCAGACGCAGCTGATCAAGCAAAAGCTCGACGCCGTGCCTGACGACGGCACGATCGTGATGATCTGCCCGCCCAACCCCTATCGCTGCCCGCCCGGCCCCTATGAGCGCGCCTCGATGTTCGCGCATGTGCTCAAGACGACCGGCAGGACGAAGGCCCGCATCGTGATCCTCGACCCGAAGGAGAGCTTCTCGAAGCAAGGCGTCTTCATGCCCGATTGGGAGAAGCGCTACGGCGCGATGATCGAATGGCTCGGCCCAAAGGTTCATGACGGCATCAAATCGGTCGATCCGAAGACCGGGACCGTCGTCACCGGCTTCGAGACCTATGAGAACTGCGCCTTCGTCAATGTGATCCCGGCTCAGATGGCGGGTGCCATCGCGCGCGATGCCGGTCTGGCGCCAGCGGGCGGCTATTGCGCCATCGATCCGGCGACGATGAAGTCGACGGCAGATTCAAACATCTTCGTGCTGGGCGATGCCTGCAACGCCGGCGACATGCCGAAATCCGCCTTCTCGGCCAACAACCAGGCGAAGGTCGCCGCGATGGTGGTGCGCAGCGAATTAGTGGGAGGCCCGAACTTTCCGGCGCGCTATTTCAACACCTGCTGGAGCCTCGTTGACACCGACGATGCGATCAAGGTCGGCGGGCGCTACGAGCCGAAGGACGGGCGCATCGCGGCCGTCGAGAGCTTCATCTCGCAGCCGGGCGAGAGCGACGAGGTCCGCAAGCAGACCCAGGCCGAGAACATGGCCTGGTACGACGCCATCTGCGCCGACATGTTCTCGTGAGCTAGAGCGTGCTGACTTTCTGCGGAAACGCGCCGTCATCCCGGGCTTTACCCGGAATCCATCGGAAGGCTCTGCGCTCTACGATGGATCCCGGATCGGCGCTCCGCTTCGCTGCGGCCGGGATGACGGGGTGGTTCCTCGCAAAATCAGCGTGCTCTAACGCCGCAGCGCCGGGGTCTCGACCGGCAAGCCCTTGGCACGCGCGGCGAGATAGAGCTCCAGAGCGAGATATTCAGGCGAGCCGTAGTCGAACTGCGTCGCGCGCACACCGAGCGCGCAGGCCCTGAGCCGGCGATGCAGGGAACCCACGGTGTTCCATTCGAGCCGATAGGCCGGGTAGCCGGTGCCGGCGCCGTTGCTGATCGTGTCGCCGCGCAGCTTCTGGCCGACGAGGCCGTCATGGCATTGCTGGCAGGAGAGGTTGAGCTGTCCCTGTCGACGCTCGAAGAAGGCTTTTCCTGCGTCGTAGAAGGGCCGCGCCGGTCCGTCGGTGCGCACGCTCATCGGCAGGCCACGCGAGAGGGAGGCGACATAGGCCGTCAGCGCCAGAAGCTCGGGGCTCTCATAGCCGAAGGCGGGCTCATGCTGGCGCTCGACCCGGCATTGCTCGATCCGGCCTTCAAGGTTGAGCAGCTTGCTGCTTGCCGCGTCGACCTGGGGATAGCGTGTGGCCGCGCCGCGCAGCGTTGCCACCGGGTCGCCGTGGCAGCCGAGACAGGCCTCGCCGCCCGCCGGCTTGCGCACGAAAAGCTCCGTGCCCTGATCGACCCAAAACCAGGCCGGATTGCGGCTGGGATCGTCCTGCTGCCGGCGCAGCTCCGGCGAGAGAAAGGTACTGCCGGAGACGACGTCCCCGGCCCAGGCCAGCCCTGTCAGCGCCAGCAAAGCGAGAAGGAGGGCCGGCAGGCGCAAGGCTCCGGTCACGCCACGGTCAGGCGGGCGGTGCGCGTATAGGTCGCGCCGCCATCCTCGCGCCATTCGAAGAGGATGTCGCCGGTCTCGATCGCCCGCGTCATGAACGAGACGAACGGGTTGGCGGCGACGCCGGTGTTCATGTCGATGCGGAAAATCTCGGCGCCGGCATAGGTCGCGGTCATGCGGTTGAGGATCTTGCGCGGCACGGTGCCGCCCCGGCCATCGGATTGGCCGCCGCGGTCCATCGGGTGGCGGACCAGCACCTTGATCTCGACGATCTCGCCGGGCTTCGCCTGCGGCGGCAGGGTGATGCGGGCGTTGAACATGGCGCTAGCCTCCGTCGATGCAGGCGCTGAGCGTGACGACGACGGGCGCGGTCGCGATGGCGTAGCGCCCATCGCTATGGGCGACGACCGCCGCCACGGTCTGCGACTGCGCGAGCCGAAGCGTCGTCGCGACCTCGGCCCGGCCGGCACGCGGCGAGAGATGCAGGCGCGCCATGTCAGGGAACGGATTCTTCTCGGCGATCAGATGAATCCAGCGGACATAGGATGCCTCCGTCATCGGGCTCTCGATGGCGACATGCACATCGACCGAATTGCCATTCTCGACCAGCGCCGGGATCTCGAGCTTCACGCCGCCTTCCACCGGCGCGACGCCATCCGTGACGCGGCGGACGAAGTCGACCAGCGTCTCGGCGCGGGCAGCGACGGGCGCGAGAGCCGCGAGCGCGAGGCCCGATGCTGCGCCAGCGACGACCTGCCGCCGACTCGGGCCGTCACTCCGCCTTGAGCGTGGCGAGATAGGAAACGACATCCTCGATCTCCTGCGCCGTCAGTGCCGGCTGGCCGCGATAGGCCTCCGCCACATCTGACAGATTTTCGGTACGATAGTAGGGCGGCATCACCGTCGCGGGGTCGAGCCGCGACATGTCGACCATCCTGAGCCGGATCTGACCTGCCGAAAGTCTCAGGCCCACGCCTCTCAGCGGCGGGCCGATCGCGCCCTGGAACGGCTCCGCCGGATCCTCGCCATGGTGGCAGATCAGGCAGTTGCCGCGCTCGCGGTCTTTGACCAGCGCCGCGCCGCGGGCCACCTCGCCGACGAACCCCCCGAGGGGCTCGGGGATAACGTCCGTGACGATCCGATAGGGTTCGAGCGTGGCAGCACCAGCCGCCGACAGGGCGAGCAGGGCGAGGACCATGATCCCCGCCCCGCGTCGCAGCCGCTCAGGCCTTGCGCAGATCGGCATTCTTCAGCGGCAGAGAGCGGACGCGCTTGCCGGTCGCCGCAAAGATCGCGTTCAGCACGGCAGGCGCCGCGACCGCGATCGTCGGCTCGCCGACACCGCCCCAGAAGCCGCCCGAGGGCACGATCACCGTCTCGACCTTCGGCATGGCTTCGAGCCGCATCACCTCATAGGTGTCGAAGTTCTCCTGCTCGACGCGGCCATCCTTGATGGTGATCTCGCCATAGAGCGCAGCCGAGAGGCCATAGACGAAGGAGCCTTCGACCTGCCGCTCGATCTGCGCCGGATTGACCGCATGGCCGGGATCGGTCGCAGCCACAATGCGATGGATGGTGAGCTTGCCATCCGGGGCGACCGAGACCTCGGCGACCGCCGCGACATAGGAGCCGAAGCCCATGGTCTGGCAGATGCCGCGGAAGACGCCGTCGGGCAGAGGCTTGCCCCAGCCGGCACGCTCGGCGACGGCATTGAGCACGGCGAGATGCTTGGGATGGTTCTTCATCAGCCCGCGGCGGAATTCGAGCGGGTCCTTGCCGGCTGAATGTGCGAGCTCGTCGATGAAGCTCTCCAGATAGATCGTGTTCTGGTTCAGGTTGACCCCGCGCCAGAAGCCCGGCGGCACATGCGGGTTGCGCATGGCGTGGTCGATCAGCAGGTTCGGGATGCCGTAGCCGATCGAGGCTTCCGGGCCCGGCGGGTTGAGCCCCTGGAAGACGGCCGGGTCACGTCCGTTCTGGATGTTCTGCGGGAAGATGCCGGCGACGATCGACTGGCCGGAGATGCGCATATGCAGCCCGGTCAGGTTGTTGTCCTTGTCGAAGGCGCCGGTGAGCTTGCACTGCGTGATGGGGTGGTAGCGCCCATGCAGCATGTCCTCCTCGCGCGACCAGATCAGCTTCACCGGCGTGCCGGGGATCTGCTTTGCGATCAGGACGACCTGGCGGACCCAGTCATGCACCGCGCCACGCCGGCCGAAGCCGCCGCCGAGATCGATCTTGTAGGCCTCGTTCTTGGCGAGCGGCAGGCCGGAGGCCTCGGCGCAGGCGGCGAGCGCCGCCTCGCCGTTCTGCGTCGGCGTCCAGACCTCGCATTTCTCCGACGTGTAGAGCGCGGTCGCGTTCATCACCTCCATGCAGGCATGGTTCTGGAAGGGGTAGCTGTAGACCGCCTCGACGACGCGGGCGGCACCCGCGATCGCAGCCTTCGCGTCACCGACCTGGTTGCCGACGACGGCCTGCGGCGAGTCGAGCCCCTCCTTCAGCCAGGCGGCGATGCTCTCGCTCGTCACCTGGGCATTCGGACCCTCGTCCCATTCGATCGGCAGCGCGTCGAGCGCGGTCTTGGCCTGCCACCAGGTCTCGGCGACGACGGTGACCGCGCTCTCGCCGACCGGCAGGACATGCTTGACGCCCGGCATGTCCTTGATCTTGGCGGCGTCGAAGCTCTTCACCTTGCCGCCGAAGACGGGGCAGTCCTTGATCGCGGCGTTGAGCATCCCCGGCAGCTTGAAATCCATGCCGTAGATCTTCCTGCCGTTGGTCTTGTCGACCGTGTCGAGCCGCGGCAGCGGCTTGCCGGCGATAATCCAGTCCTTCGGGTCCTTGAGCGGAACGTCCTTGGGCGCTTCGAGCTTGGCCGCAGCCGCAGCGACCTGGCCGTAGCGGATCGAGCGGCCCGAGGCCTTGTGGGTGATCACGCTCTTCTCGGCCACGCATTCCGCGGGCGGCACCTTCCACTCATTGGCCGCGGCCTGGATCAGCATCATGCGGGCCGCCGCGCCGCCCTTGCGGACATAGTCGTGCGACTCGCGGATGCCGCGGCTGCCGCCGGTCGAGAAATTGCCCCAGACCCGGTTGCGCGCGACGTTCTGGCCGGGCGTCGGATATTCCGTCGTCACCTTGGCCCAGTCGCAGTTCAGCTCCTCCGCGACGAGCTGGGCAAGGCCTGTCAGCGTGCCCTGCCCCATTTCCGAGCGGGCGATGCGGATCACCACCTTGTCGTCGGGATGGACGACGACCCAGGCATTGATCTCCGGCACGCCGGCCTGCTGTGCACCGGCGGGGATCGTGAAGCCGAAGGTGAAGGCGCCGGCCGCCGCGGCGGAGCCGGCGAGCATCTGGCGACGGGAGGGGCGGAAGCCGCGGGACGCGGTCGAGACGGTCATGATCGCTCTCCCCTCTCTCAACCGCGGCCGAGCTGGCCGCCGGAGGCGACATCGAGGATCGCAGCCTTGACGCGCACATAGGTGCCGCAGCGGCAGATATTGGTCATCTCGCTGGCGATGTCGGCCTCGGTCGGCTTCGGATTCGACTGCAGCAGCGCAGCAGCGGCCATGATCATGCCGCTCTGGCAGAAGCCGCATTGCGGCACGTCGTGCTTGATCCAGGCCTGCTGGACCGGGTGGGAGCCATCCGGCGAGAGCCCCTCGATGGTGACGATCTTCTGGTCCTCGGTGACGGCGCTCACCGGCAGAGCGCAGGAGCGCGTCGCGACGCCGTCGATATGCACCGTGCAGGCGCCGCACTGGGCGACGCCACAGCCATATTTCGTTCCCGTCAGGCCGATCTGTTCGCGGATCACCCAGAGCAACGGCGTATCGCCGTCCACCGTCACATCCAATGCCTGGCCATTCACATTCAGCTTCGTCACCGTAAACCCTCCGGTTCGGATCGAGCAGGACGGCGAGAGTGCCAACGCGCCTCGCCGGAAGCCCGGCATGCCGCGCGGCAAACCGGTCAGACTGGAATTGGAACGGATACAAGCTCAGTTCGGAAAAGGAGCCAACGCCCCTTGGATCGGCCGATCACATTCCGTGATCACGGCCCGAACGATGCCATCCTGCACGCGAACGCGCGTGCAGGCCGCAGCCCGCCGATGCCTGGACGGGCTTCGCTGCGCGTGAAAGCCGCGCCGGCCACACACGCCACGTCACGCAAACGTGAAAGAAAATTCTCCGGACCGGCGTTTTTCGCGGCTCCGTCGCATATCGCGACTGCCCCGACGAGCGGGGGAGCGCAGGCAAAGAGGCATTATTAGCCGGCATTTCTGATGCCGGTGCCGTCTCCGAAGAAACGAATCGCCGACCCCAAAAGGGAACAGCGCCACACCGGATCGGCGGGCGCTGTTCGTGGAGACAGCAAAGCAAGCGTTGCGAGCTACTCGATCACCTTGAAGAGGTTGAGGTAGCGATCCGTTTCCTTGGCGTATTTGGCCGGAGGCAAGGGCGGAAGCTGGAGGCTCCAGGTCTCGGTCAGAGTCCGCGACCCGAGCTCCAGCGCCGCCTGCAGCTCGGCCGGTTTGGTCGGGTCCTTGACCTTGACGCGGTAGGTGAGGCGCCAACCCTTGATTGCCGGGTTGGGCTGCAGCTCCGTGCCTATGATCGCGACATTGTCGTTGGCGCCGACCCGCGCGGTAACGGGCGAATCCGGCGGCAGATCGCGCAGCGAAGGCCCCCTGAAATCGACCAAATAGGCGAGCGTGCCGTCATCGGCTCGGATCAGGTTCGACTGATAGACCTCGCCCTTGGTGCGCATGGTCTGCCATACCTGCGACAGGCCGTCGCCCAGGATGGACGGCTCGTCCATGGTCCAGCGGATGCGATAGTCGAAAGGCATCGGCTGACCCGGCGTCGGCAACACGTCGGGCGCCCAGTAGCTGACGATGTTGTCATTGGTCTCGTCGGCCGTCGGAATCTCGACGAGGCGCACCTGGCCCGCGCCCCAATCATTCGTCGGCTCGATCCAGGCGCTGGGACGCAGATCGTAGCGATCCTTCAGATCCTCATAGCGCGAGAAGTCCCGCCCGCGCTGCAGCAGGCCGAAGCCTTTCGGGTTCTTGGTCGCGAAGGAGCTGACGGTCACCATCGGCGGATTGTTGAGCGGGCGCCAGAGCCAGCGGCCGTCGCCGGCATGGATCGCGAGCCCGTTGGAATCATGGATCGCCGGACGGAAGCTCTGGGCGGCCGGCGGCTGGTTCGGGCCGTAAAGGAACATGCTGGTGAGCGGCGCAATGCCGAAATTCGTCGGTTTCGCGCCCTCGCGCAGGAACACCCGCGACTTGACCTCCAGCCCCGTATCCGAGCCGGGCGTCAGCGTGAACTGATAGGCGCCGGTCGCCCGCGGCGAATCCATCAACGCATAAAAGGTGAGCGACTTGTCGGACGGGGCGGGCCGGCGGATCCAGAACTCGCGGAAGGCCGGGAACTCCTCGGCGATCGGCAGGCCGGTATCGATGGCGAGACCACGCCCCGACAGACCGTAGATTTGATCCTTGCCGATGACGCGGAAATAGCTCGCGCCCAGCACGCTCATGATCTCGTCATCCTTGCCGGGCCGGTTGATCGGGTAGGTCACCCGGAATCCGGCCCAACCCAGCTTGGCGGTCTGCTCGCGATCGAAATGCAGGTCGCCGAAATCGAAGCGGCCGGGATCGTAGGGGATCTCGTGGGCGGCGCCATCGACGATCTCGTTGATCTTCACCGGCGTGTTGAAGTGCATGCCCTGGTGATAGAAGGCGAGCTTGAACGGTGTCTCGAGCTCGGACCAGACGAAGCGATCGCGGCGCGGCTGCATCTTCTGGTAGTCGAAGAACTGCATCTTGCTGAAGACGTCCGGCAGGTTGCTGACCGGGGCCACATAGGGCGCGTCCGCTAGCGCCTTGGCTCGGGCCGTCACCGCTTCGAGGCTGAACCCGGCCGGCGTTTCCTGCGCGATGGCCGGCGTACCCAGTGCCCCGACGAGCAGCGCAGCTACCGCCAATGCCCGGCGTGCGAAATCCGGCTCGCGCCGGGCCGATCCCCCCCAAACGGAAGCCAGGATACGCCGCGCCGAAGACAGTGGGGCCAGATCGCGGAGACCGGCCACGGGACGGGTCGACAAATTCACAGAAGCTCCTTTAAAAGGCCTTTATGGGGAGAAAAAGCGTACATCCACCGTACGCTGACAGCGGCGCTCATGAGCACAAATGCCTATCAACGCCACAAGGGTCAAGGAATGAGCGCCGACTATTGCGATCCGCGCCCGCGCCAATTCCGGCCGTCACAACCGAAGTGAACGAAACCAGCATGAACGAGATGAACGGCTTGCCAGTCGCTGACGAGCGAGGGGCGGATTCCCGCACGGACGCGACGGAAAAGGCAGGCCTCTCCCGCCGGCAGGCGCTGGGCGCCATGGCTGCGGCGATCGCTCCTGTGGTCGCCATGAACGCGGCCGAGGCCGCGCCACCGAAGAAGACGGCGATGCTGGCCGGCCCCGACCGCAAGAAGGCGTTCATCGACGACCTGATCGCGCGCATGACCGTCGATGAGAAGGTCGGGCAGCTGCGGCTGATCAGCATCGGGCCGGAAATGCCCTTCGCCCAGATCGTCGAGGAAATCGCAGCCGGGCGCATCGCCGGCTCGTTCAACACCGTCGTCCGGCGCGACAATCGCCCGATGCAGGAGGCCGCCGTCCAGCGCAGCCGCCTGAAGATCCCGCTGTTCTTCGCCTATGACGTCGTGCACGGCCATCGCACGACCTTCCCGATCCCGCTCGGCCTCGCCTCCAGCTTCGACATGAAGGTGATCGAGCGGATGGCGCGCGTCTCGGCCGTCGAGGCCTGCAATGACGGCGTCGACATGACCTTCGCGCCGATGGTCGACATCAGCCATGACCCGCGCTGGGGCCGCACCTCGGAAGGCTTCGGCGAGGACCCCTATCTCGTGTCGGAATGCGCGCGCGCCGCCGTGCGCGGCTTCCAGGGCTCGTCGCCGGACCAGCCGGACACCATCATGGCCGCGGTCAAGCATTTCGCGCTTTACGGCGCGGTCGAGGGCGGGCGCGACTACAACACGGTCGACATGAGCCCGCTGCGCATGCACCAGGTCTACCTGCCGCCCTACCGGGCCGCGCTGGAAGCCGGTGCCGGCGGCGTCATGGTCGCGCTCAACTCGATCAACGGCGTGCCGGCGACCTCGAACACCTGGTTGATGCAGGACCTGCTGCGCAAGCAATGGGGCTTCAAGGGCGTGACCGTCAGCGATCACGGCGCCATCACCGAGCTGACGCGACACGGCGTCGCACGCGACAATCGCGAGGCGGCGAAGCTCGCCATCAAGGCCGGCATCGACCTCAGCATGGCCGACCAGGTCTATCTCGCCGAACTGCCGGGGCTGATCGCCTCGGGCGAGATCAAGATGGCCGAGCTCGACGCCTGCGTGCGCGAGGTGCTCGGCGCCAAATACGACATGGGCCTCTTCGCCAACCCCTTCCTGCGCATGGGCAAGAAGGAGGATGATCCGGCCGATGTGCGGGCCGAGAACCGCCTGCACCGCCAACCGGCGCGCGAGATCGCGCGCGACACCCTCGTGCTGCTCGAGAACCGCAACCAGACCCTGCCGCTCAAGAAGGAAGGGACCATCGCGCTGATCGGCCCCCTCGCCGATTCCGGGCTCGATATTCTCGGCAGCTGGTCGGCTCAGGGCGTCGCCACCCAGGCGGTCACCCTGAAGGCGGGCATCGAGAAGGCGATCGAGGGCAAGGCCAAGCTCCTCACCGCCCATGGCACCAATGTGCTCGACGACCAGAAGATCGTCGACTACCTCAACTATTTGAACTGGGACAAACCCGAGGTCATCCAGGACCCGCGCAGCGTCGAGGCGATGATCGCCGAGGCGGTCGAGATTGCGAAGCAGGCCGATGTCGTCATCGCGGCCGTCGGCGAATTGCGTGGCATGTCGCATGAATCCTCGAGCCGCGTCAGCATCGAGATGCCCGGCTCGCAGCGCGCTCTGCTCAAGGCGCTGAAGGCTACCGGCAAGCCGCTGGTGGTCGTGCTGATGAACGGCCGCCCGCTGGCGATCGGCTGGGAAAAGGACAACGCCGACGCGCTGCTGGAGACCTGGTATGCCGGCACCGAAGGCGGCAACGCCATCGCCGACGTGCTCTTCGGCGACCACAACCCGACCGCCAAGCTACCGATCAGCTTCCCGCGCTCGGCCGGCCAGATCCCGACCTACTACAACCACCTGCGCATCGGCCGCCCGTTCACGCCGGGCAAGCCGGGCAACTATACCTCGCAGTACTTCGAGGAGGAGCAGGGCGCGCTCTACCCGTTCGGCTACGGGCTGAGCTACAGCCGCTTCACCCTCTCCGGGCTGAAGCTCTCCGCCTCGCGGGTCACGCGTGGCCAGAAGCTGACCGCCGAGGCGACGCTGACCAACCAGGGTCCCTTTGAGGGCGCGAACGTCGTCCAGCTCTATATCAGCGACAACTACGCTTCGATCGCGCGGCCGGTGAAGGAGCTGAAGGGCTTCCGGAAGGTCGCGCTCAAGCCGGGCGAAAGCCGCGTCGTGCGCTTCGAGATCAGCGAAGACGAGCTCAAATTCGTCAATGGCGACCTGCGGGAGGTGGTCGAGAACGGGCACTTCACCGTGCAGCTCGGCCTCGATTCCCGCGAGGTCCTGGAGCAGGGCTTCGAGCTCGCCTAGCAGCAACCGTCGATCGTGCGCCGGCGCATCCAAAGGTGCCGGCGCCTCACTTCTCATCGGGCGAGCGGAGCGAGACCGGGCGCCGGCGCGATCCGAACGGTGCGAGCCTGAGCTTGCCTTGCCTCGCGTCCCCGCGCGGCCTCATCCGCAAGTCTTGCGACGAGCGGCCGCGCGAACCGTTGCGATCGTCTACGCTGATGAAGAACATCGTCATCTCTCGACGCAATGCAAATAATTATAATTTTCTGGACTTCACAAAGACAAATATTGATCCAGATCAACTCTAATCAAACCGGCCGTTAATCTTTGGTCGACCAGGCACGCTTCGTTTCTATCGAAAAACCTGGCCGCCGATGACAATCGCCCCGTTCAAATTTGTGAACCTCAGGAATAGCAAGCTGCTCCTGGTCACCGCGGTCCCATCATTCGCGCGTTCGGAGCGGCATCCCGCAGGCGGCGCTGCGTGGGAAAGCCGCCGTTAACGTCATTCCTGTAACGACGGAGCGCCGGCACTCGCGAATGCGCAGGTCCCGGCTTCGACACGGCGGCGGATACGACCGCCAGAGGGCTTTACTACGATGCGCGTCACGCATTTCCTGCTCTGCACGATTGCGGCAGGCCTGTTGGCTATCCTCGCGAGCGGCTACGTCGCCTACAGCCAATTCGCCAACCTCTCGACCGTTCGCGACGTCGAGCGCCTTGTCTTGGCCTCCGAGAGCGTGGGGCGGGTCATCGAGCGCGTCTCCGTCGAGCGCGGCGGCCTGACGCAACTCGTTCTCGCAGCCGAGCCGGACAGCAAGGTCACCGCCGAGGTCGCCGCTTCCGGCCGCCTGACCGACCAGAGCGTCGAGGAGATGCGGCTGCGCTTCGCGAATACGCGCTTCGCTGAGCGGTCCGACCTCGCGGATCAGGTCGCCCAGTTCGGCAAGCGCCTGGCCGACGCACGCGCCTTCGCGCAAGCGGAGGCCGCCAAGCCGCAGGCCCAGCGCACGCCCGACGCCGCGACGAAATTCAATGACATGATCCTGCCCTTGCTGGGGCAGCAGGCCTCGCTGCAGCTGCGCATCGGCGCGCGTATCGGCGCGATCTCTCCCGAGATCGAGAGCGTCGTCTCCCTGGCGGAATTGACGACGGCGTTGCGCGACAGCGCTGGCAACCGTGCCATCCGCTTCACGCGTTTTGTCAACGGCATCCAGCTGGATGCGAATACGCTCGAGGAGGTCGCGCGCTATACCGGCCGCATCGACCAGCTGCTGGTCCTGACCGAGCAGGCGCTCGCCCAGGTCGAGCCGACCCCGAAGCTCAAGATCGCGATCGAAGCCTTCACCAAGGGCTTTGTCGACGAGCATTCCGGAACCTACGCGACCGTGTACCGGGCTGCGCGCGACGGAGCGCCTTCCGGCTTCGAGGTCGCGAACTGGCGTGCCTTTGCGCAGAAGTCGCTGGCGAACATCCTCAGCCTGCGCGATGCGGCCTATGAGCAGGCGCGCGAAGCCGTCGCCGCGGACATGTCGTCCGTGACCTGGCGTCTCGCTCTGTCCCTTATGGCCATCCTGTTCGTGGTCGCAGCAGTTTGCGCCGTCGTCTACCTCTTCAACCGAGGCGTCGTGCGTCCGCTCAAGCAACTCGCAGAATCGGTCGGCTTGATGCTGGCCGGCGCCGAGGATGCGAAGATTCCGGGCCGCGTCGCGATGGTCGAGGTCGATGCCATCAGCCATGGGCTCAGCGATTTCGACGCCAATCTGAAGCGCATCCACGCCCTGGAAGAGCAGGAGCGCGCGGCTGCCGCCGCCCGTCTCGCTCGCGCCCAGTCGATCGAGGCGGTGGTCTCGGATGTCGGCGAGGTGGTGGCTGCGGCCGCTGCCGGCGACTTCAGCGCCCGCCTCGAGATCAAGGATGCCGACGAGCAGATGCTGCGCCTCGTCGAAGGCATCAACGAGATCAACGCGGTGGTGGATTCGGCCACGACCGAGTTCGCCGGGGCGCTGGCGGCGATCGCCGGCGGCGACCTGACCAATCGCGTCGAGACCGCCTATCGCGGCCGCTTCGCCGATCTCAAGGGTGCCATCAACGAGACCGTCGACCGCCTCTCCGAAACCGTCGCCACGATCCAGACCACCTCCGCCGATGTCGGCCTCGCCGCCCGCGAGATCAACATGGGCGCCGACGACCTCTCCAAGCGCACCGAGGAGCAGGCGAGCTCGCTCGAGGAGACCGCGGCGACCACCGAGGAGCTCGCGGCTTCCGTGAAGGCCTCGGCCCAGGCCGCCCGCCAGGCGACCGAGATCGCCGCCGACGCCATGAACGCCGCCCAGTCCGGCGGCAGCATCGCCGGTCAGGCCGTCGAGGCCATGGCCCGCATCGAGACCGCCTCGCAGAAGATCTCCGACATCATCCGGGTGATCGACGACATCGCCTTCCAGACCAACCTGCTCGCCCTCAACGCCGCGGTCGAGGCGGCGCGCGCCGGCGACGCCGGCAAGGGCTTCGCCGTCGTCGCCTCGGAAGTCCGCACCCTGGCGCAGCGCTCGGGCGAGGCGGCCAAGGACATCTCGGGCCTGATCTCCTCGTCCAACGCCGAGGTCACCGAGGGCGTCAAGCTGGTGCGTCAGGCCGGTGAATCGCTGACCCGCATCCTGGAAGCCTCGCAGAAGGTCTCGGCCACCATCGCCGACATCTCTTCGGCCTCGGGCGAACAGGCCAACGGCATCGACGAGATGAGCCAGGCCGTCGCCCATCTCGACGAGATGACCCAGCAGAATGCCGCGCTCGCCGAACAGAGCGCCGCATCCGCCTCCTCGCTGTCCGGCCGCATCGGCCAGCTCAACGACCTCGTCGCCACCTTCAGGACACGGCGTGAGGCCACCAGCGGGCGCATGGCCGCTCCGGTCGCGGTCAATGCCCGCCCGGCGCCGGCGGCGGCCAGAGCTATTCCCGTAGCGACAGGCGGCTCGGAGCCGCAGCGCCTGCGCCAGCTGGCCGAGGCCGCCTTCGTGCAGTCCCGGACCCTGCCCGCCAAGCCGGCTCCCGCGCCGCGCAAGGTCGCCAATGCCCGCGCTCAGGACGCCGGCTGGGAAGAGTTCTGAAACGAGCCTAGCCTCTCGAGATTCAAGACATCAGCGGCGCCCGAAAGGGCGCCGTTTTTTTTCGTAAGCCTGACGAAGAGGAAAGCCCAACTAAGCGCAATTTTAATCAATCGGGCCGAAATTGGATAACGAGGCTCCATGCTTCGCCCGCCTAAGCCGCCCGCCTTTCCCTGAGTCGCCTGCTTTTCATGTGAGCCTGCTGTGAAATTCTTCCCGGCTTCGATCCAGAACTATCTCGTGGCCACCATGGCCTGCCTTTGCGTGCCGGGTATCGGTGCATTGACCTACATGGCCGCGCAGTCGATCGGCGATCTTCGCGTCAATATGCGCCTCGCCGCGCTGGTCGAGGCCGACAAGGCGCTTCTGCTCACCGGCAACACCATCCGCACGGCGCGCGGCCAGGCCCAGACCAGCATTCAGGCCGCCGACGATCCGGCTCCGACGCTGAAGGAGGTCGAGCAGGCGAATGGCAGCCGGATCGCGGAAGCGATCGCGAACCTCCTCAAGACCGACCTGCCGAACCGTCAGGAGCTCGCAGCCGGTATCCAGCAGGAGCAAAAGGCCACCGACGCCAGGATGCCGGACCTTTATGCCGAGGCGGCCAAGCCGAAGCCACAGCGCAACCTCGCCGCGACCATGCCGTGGTATAATGGTGTCGGCGCGATCGAAGGCGCCATCGTCAGGGCCTCGGACAGCACCTCCAGCGCCGCACGGCTCGCCGACCCGATCCTCGCCGAGCTGCAGTCCTTCAAGTCCTCGGCCTGGGACGTACGCTCCAATTACGGTACGCAATGTTCTCTGCTGCGCCCGGCATTCGGCTCGGGCAAGCCGCTCGAAACGGCCCAGCTTCGCAAGCTCGGAGAGCTGCGTGGAACTTCCAACGCGGCGCTAGCCGAGCTCAAGCAGCTCGGCAGCCGGCCCGGCGTCGGCAGCGAGCTCGTACGAAAGATCGGCACGGCGGCCGGCGAGGTCGATGCCTCGAACCGCAAGATGGACGATCTCATCGGCAAGCTCGGTCAAGGCTCTGGCCCGGTCATCGGCGCCGAGGAGTGGACCAAGCAGTGCAACGGACCCTTCACCGCGATCATCGCTGCGGTCACGCAGTCCTTCGACGACATGATCGTGCGGACAGACGAGAAGGTTTCCGATGCCTGGACGCGACTGACCGTCGTCAGCGTCCTGCTCGCTATCCTGCTCGGGATCTGCGTGCTGAGCCTGCGCGGCGTGCAGCGGCGCATCTCCCGCCCGCTCGTCTCGCTGAAGACGGCGCTCGACGGCATGCAGCAGGGCGATTTCGCCCAGGCGATCCCCGCCCCGCCTTCGCCTGACGAGATCGGCGCGCTGAGCGGCGCTCTCGAAACCTATCGCGAAAACGCGCTCGCCCTTGAAAACAACCGACGTGACCGCGAGCTCGCCATGCTGGCCGACGCCGAACAGGCGGCCCATGTCCAAAAGCTGCTCGGCGAGGTGGCGACCATCGTCGCGGCTGCCCGCAACGGCGACTTCTCCGGCCAGGCCGAGCTCGGCGGCATGGAAGGCCCGCTCAAGGGCCTGGTCGAGGGCATCAACGAAATCAACGCGGTGGTGGATTCGGCCACGACCGAGTTTGCCGGGGCGCTCGCGGCGATCGCCGGCGGCGACCTGACCAACCGCGTCGAGACCGCCTATCGCGGCCGCTTCGCCGATTTGAAGGGCGCCATCAACGAGACGGTCGACCGCCTCTCCGAGACCGTCGCCACGATCCAGACCACCTCGGCCGATGTTGGGCTGGCCGCCCGCGAGATCAACATGGGCGCCGACGATCTCTCCAAGCGCACCGAGGAACAGGCCTCCTCGCTCGAAGAGACCGCCGCCACCACCGAGGAGCTCGCCGCCAGCGTCAAGGCCTCGGCCCAGGCCGCCCGCCAGGCGACCGAGATCGCGGCCGATGCCATGAACGCCGCCCAGTCCGGCGGCAGCATCGCCGGCCAGGCCGTCGAGGCCATGGCCCGCATCGAGACCGCCTCCCAGAAGATCTCCGACATCATCCGGGTGATCGACGACATCGCCTTCCAGACCAACCTGCTCGCGCTCAACGCCGCGGTGGAAGCGGCGCGCGCCGGCGATGCCGGCAAGGGCTTCGCCGTCGTCGCCTCCGAGGTGCGCACGCTGGCGCAGCGCTCCGGCGAGGCGGCCAAGGACATCTCCGGACTGATCTCCTCGTCCAACGCCGAGGTCACCGAGGGCGTCAAGCTGGTGCGTCAGGCCGGTGAGTCTCTCACCCGCATCCTGGAGGCCTCGCAGAAGGTCTCGGCCACCATCGCCGACATCTCGTCGGCCTCGGGCGAGCAGGCCAACGGCATCGACGAGATGAGCCAGGCGGTCGCCCATCTTGACGAGATGACCCAGCAGAATGCCGCGCTGGCCGAACAGAGCGCCGCATCGGCCTCCTCGCTGTCCGGCCGCATCGGCCAGCTCAATGACCTCGTCGCGACGTTCAGGACAAGGCGCGAGGCGGCCAGCGGACGCCTGGCCGCCCCGGTCGCAGTCAATGCCCGCCCGGCGCCGGCGCCGGCCAGAGCTATTCCCGTAGCGGCAGGCGGCTCGGAGCCGCAGCGCCTGCGTCAGTTGGCCGAGGCCGCCTTCGTGCAGTCCCGGACCCTGCCCACCAAGCCGGCTCCCGCGCCGCGCAAGGTCGCCAATGCCCGCGCCCAGGATGCCGGCTGGGAAGAGTTCTGAGACGAAACCGTCCTCAACGCAAAGATATAGCGGCGCCCGAAAGGGCGCCGTTGCTTTTTATAGATGAAAGAAAGCGCTCGGCCTCCAACACTCGCCAGTAATCGGCGTCCCATCCCTTTTTCGCAGCCGATCTCCGCCCAATAAACTCAATCTCAAGACCTCGCACCTCATCCTCTCGCCGCGCGTTGGGCGCGCTTGGGGCGAAGCGAGATAGCCGTGCAGACATTCCTCTCCAGATTTTCGATCAGGACGACCCTGATCGGCATCATCGCCTTGATCACCTCCGGCGTGGTCGCCTTCAGCGCGGTCTCCCTGTGGTCGGCGATCGAGCGGAACCAGAAGTCGCAGACCGTCTCGCAACTGGCGGGCCTCAACCGAGCTCTGTACCTTGCCCTCGGCCACACCCGCCAGGAGCGCGGCAACACGCCGTCGGCTCTGAACCTGCCAAGCGAACGCAACGCCGAGATCGTCACGGCCGTCACCGGCAACCGGGCGGGCCTCGATGCGGCCATGGCCGATGCGCAGAAGCAGCTCGCGGCCGCGGGGGTGAAATCCCTCGACGCTGTCTTCGCTAATGTCCGGGCCGGCTATCAGGCGCTGCTGCCCCTGCGGGCAAGGGCGGACACCGCCTTGAAGCAGCCCGTCGCCGAGCGCGACAAGACCATCGGCCAGGCCTATCTCACCGAGGGCTTCAAGCTGCTGGGACTTCTGGAGCAGGCCTCGCTCGATACCGAGAACGAGATCCGCTATCTCGATCCGGATCAGTCCGACCTCGTCTTCATGCGCGCGCTCGGCTGGTCGGCACGCTCCCAGGGCTCGAACGCCCTGGTCAGCCTGATCCAGGTCGTCTCCCAAGGACGCCCGCTCGAGCCGAAGGAAGTCACGGACTTCATCGCCTTCGAGGCGAGCCAGGCCGCGTCCTGGAACGCGATCCGCCCGCTCGTCGCGAGCAATCCGCGTTTCGTCGCGATCAAGGACGCCATGGCCGAAGCCGAGAGCAAGGTCTTCGCCGGCCCGTTCAAGACCCTGAAGGACGATCTGTTCAAGACCGTCAGCACCGGCGGCAAGCCCAATGTCGAGCCGAATCGCTGGCGCGAGGAGGTGACGAACGCCTCGAACCGGATCAGCGTCGTCGCCGAGCTCGCCATCGCTCAGCTCGGGCAGAGCGCGGCCGCCAAGGCCAGTGCCGCCTGGATGGATGTACTGCGTTATGGCGGGCTGCTGCTGGGTGCGCTCGCGATCGCCGCTGTCGGATTCTACATCGTGCTGCGCCGCGTCACGGCCCCGATCGACGACATGACCGGCGCCATGAAGGAACTCGCCAACGGCAACCTCGACGTGGTCGTTCCGCACGCCGGCCGCGGTGACGAGATCGGCGCCATGGCGAACGCCCTGCAGATCTTTCAGGAGAACCTGAACAGGATGCGCGCCCTTGAAGAGCAGGAGCGCGCGGCTGCCGCCGCCCGTCTCGCCCGGGCGCAGTCGATCGAGGCGGTGGTCTCGGATGTCGGCGAGGTGGTGGCTGCGGCCGCGGCCGGCGACTTCAGCGCCCGCCTCGAGATCAAGGATGCCGACGAGCAGATGCTGCGCCTCGTCGCGGGCATCAACGAGATCAATGCGGTGGTCGATTCGGCCACGACCGAGTTCGCAGGTGCGCTCGCGGCGATCGCCGGTGGCGACCTGACCAATCGCGTCGAGACCGCCTATCGCGGCCGCTTCGCTGATCTCAAGGGCGCCATCAACGAGACCGTCGACCGCCTCTCCGAGACCGTCGCCACGATCCAGACCACCTCGGCCGATGTCGGCCTCGCCGCCCGCGAGATCAACATGGGCGCCGACGATCTCTCCAAGCGCACCGAGGAGCAGGCGAGCTCGCTCGA
>Ga0102591_1000384_pt1 | contig 90050 bp, 79 predicted proteins | sample AraplaCol_mCL_r2_2_FD_76860 | JGI IMG/M metagenome (GOLD analysis project Ga0102591, IMG submission 76860) | Arabidopsis root microbial communities from North Carolina, USA - plate scrape MF_Col_mCL_r2 (SPADES assembly) (version 2) | ecosystem: Host-associated > Plants > Roots > Endosphere...
GCTCCAGTACCAGATTCACGGCGTCAGCCTTGAACTCTTCCGTAAAGCCCTTGCGTGCCATTTTTTCACCTCTCCAGTTGACTCGAAGTCTACCTTTTGAGGTGTCCAGGTTTATTGGACCACTACAGTTTTTCCCTCTCCCTTTGGGAGAGGGGCAGGGGAGAGGGCAGGCGGTGCAAATTGCCACTGTTCGGCAAGCAGAACCTCAGGCCCTCTCCCCCAACCCCTCTCCCGCAGGCGGGAGAGGGGAGCTTATAAACCCAAACCGCTTCTCCACCTCCGCCTCCACGATCGGCTCGATTTCAATATCGCGGCCATCGTAGTGGAAGACCCCCAGCGTGGCCCCGCAGGCTTCGCCATGCCAATCGCTAGTCGTACTGAACGCATCCAGATCATGATCGTGGAGCAACGCCGCCTGCTCGCCATCCACGCCGTCGACCGTGCCCGACAGCAACACATTGCCGTGCTCATCGGCAAAGCATGAAGCCGGAACAAACGCGCGGCCCGTCGTGGTGGACAGCACGCCGTTGTGCAGCCGCACGATCCACGGTGTGTACATCAGCGAAACAAACACGCGCTGCGGCCCGTTCTGGAAGTACCAGCCGCCGTGTTCGTCTCGCGTGTAGTTGCGTTCGATAAAGGCGATCAGCGCCTCATGCCGGATCGGGTCGCCGGACAGGCCGTGCTGTTGCGCGAACTCGTTGCGCATACGCCATTGGCCGCGCCGGTCCAGCGCCAGCCAGCCGTAGCAGTTCGGCACGTTCGGCCAGCGGGCCATGGCTTGCCTGACAACTTCGTCCATGGTCTGTCTCCTTTGTTTATGCGCGAATGCTGTCGAAGAACGCGAGGATGCGTGCCGGCAGCCATTCGATATGGCCAGCCACGGGCAACAGCGGCAGATGGCCGAGCAGGCCGTTGCGCGGCGTCATGAAGCCGACGTGGCCGCCGTGCTCGGGTTGCTCCAGCGTGACGTCGGCGCTCACCTCTGCGGGGCCCGGCAGGTGGCGGCCCGGCAGGAAGGGATCATTGCGCGCGTTCAGCACGAGCGTAGGAATGCGGATCTCGCCGAGGATGGGCTTGCTGGAGGCGCGCGCCCAGTAGTCGTCCGTATCGCGAAAGCCGTGCAGCGGTGCCGTGACGATGTTGTCGAACGCGTACAGGTCGCGGCTCGCCAGCATCGTGTCGCGGTCGAACAGGCCGGGGAACTGGTCGAGCTTGGCCAGCGACTTGCGCTTGAGCGTCTGCAGGAACATCCGCGTGTAGAGCATGTTGAAGCCGCTGGAGAGCGCCGCCCCGCCTGCCGCCAGATCCAGCGGGGAAGAGATTGCCGCCGCCCCGCTCAGGAAGCCGGCCGCGTGGCCATCCTCGCCAAGAAAGCGCAACAGCGCATTGCCGCCGAGCGAGATGCCCACGGCCAGTATCGGCCGGTCTGGGTCGCTCTGGCGTACCGTGTCGCGCAGACGGTGCAGCACCCAGCGGATCTCGGCGGAATCGCCCGAATGATAGAAACGCGGCGCCTGGTTCAGTTCGCCCGAGCAGCCACGGAAATGCGGAATCACGCCTTGCCAGCCGCGCTCGCGCAGCGCGGTCATCAGCGTCTGCGCGTAGTGGCTGCGCGAGTCGCCTTCCAGGCCGTGGAACATCACCACCAGCGGCGCATCGGCCGCGGTGGGGTGCGTGGTCCAGTCGAGATCGATGAAGTCGCCATCGGGCGTGCTCCAGCGCTCGCGCCGGAACGTGATGCGGCGGTGTCGCGTGAAGCGCGCGGGCAGGATGGTCTGCGCGTGGCCGCCGCGCAGCCACCACGGTGTCTGGAAGGCGTCGCCGAACAGCATGGCGTCGCCTGTCAGTGCAGGGCCTGTCCCGGTGCGGCGGCCACGGCGGCCACCTGCACCGCGTTGGCCGGGCTGCAGTGAATATGGGCCAGGCGCCAGCCCTCGTGGTTCTGCATCAGCACATAGGTGGTATGCACGAAGAGGTCGGCTTCCACGCGGCCTTCGCCAAAGCGCAGTGCCTCGGTCACGTCGAAGATCGACACGCCGAGCGACGAATGGCTGCTGGTTTCGATGGCATCGATCAGCACGGGCTGCTCTTCGAGCAGGTGGGCGAAAGCCTGGCGCAGGCTGTCATGGCCGATCAGGCGCTGGCCATCGGGCATGACGCAGGTGACCGAGTCTTCGTCCAGCCAGAGCCGCAGGGCGCCGTCGGCGTCGCGCAACTTCATGGCTTCACGGAAGGCATCGACGATGTCTTCGGCGGAATCGAACAGGCGGGCGAAACGAGGCATGTTGGCGTGGTCAGGGGCGATGCAGGAGTTTGCGCAACTCGACGAACACCATTTCGGGTTCGATCTCCTTCAGGCAACGCAGGTGGCCGAGCGGGCACTCGCGCTTGAAGCAAGGGCTGCACTCGAGTTGCAGCCACATGATACTCGCTGCCTGTGACAGCGGGGGCGTATGGCGCGGATCGCTGGAGCCGTAGACGGCCACCTGGGGCCGGTTCAGCGCGGCGGTCACGTGCATCAGGCCCGAATCGTTGCAGACTGCGGCCTCCGACAGCGCCAGCAGGTCCACGGCATCGTCCAGCGAGGTTTGTCCGCACAGGTTGCGCACGAACGGGGCGCCCGCGACGATTTCCTCGGCGATCTCGCTGTCCTTGGCGGACCCCAGCGTGATCATCTGGGCATACGGATACGAGCGCCGCAGCATCTGCGCCAGCGCCGCGAAATGCGCGGCGGGCCAGCGCTTGGCGGGGCCGAACTCCGCGCCGGGGCAGAACGCGATTACGCGCGTGCCCGGAGCGATGCCGAAGCGGCCAGCAGTGGCCGCCATGCGCGCCGGGTCTACCTTGAGCTGCGGATCGGGGATCGATTCCGGCAGGCGCGCGCCGGGCTTGAGGGCCAGGCGGGCGTAGTGCTCCACCATGGGCGGGCGGTTGTCGCGCGGCGGGTTGGCGTGGCGGATGTTGATCATGCCGAAGCGTGCTTCGCCGCGATAGCCGACGCGAAGCGGAATGCCGGCCAGGAACGGAATCAGCGACGATTTCAGCGAATTCGGCAGTACATAGGCCACGTCGTAGCCTTCGTGCTTGAGCTGCTGGGCGAACATCAGCCGCGCGCTGAGCTGCAGCTTGCCGTGCGCCAGGTCGCTCGGGAATACCTTGCCGATCTCGGGCATGCGCGCGAGGACCGGAGCGACCCACTTGGGCGCGAGGGCGTCGATGACAAGGCGCGGGTGGCGCGCCTTGAGCAGCGAGAAGAGCGGCTGCGCCATCAGGGCGTCGCCGATCCAGTTGGGGGCAATAACGAGGGCTTTTCTCATGGAGTGGGTCTGGCTTGGCCCTTTTCTTCGGTGCCCGGGCATGTCAACGCCCCGGGGCGCTGGGCGGCCCGGGGCGTCAGGTCGAAACGGCAGGAGGAAGCGTGCGTCGTACGGATCAGTGGTGGCCCTTGAGCACGGTGCCCGGCTTGAGCTTGTACACGGTGCCGCAGTACGGGCACTTGACCTCGCCGGTGTCCGCCACGTCCAGGAAGACGCGCGGATGATAGTTCCACGCCGGGGTGTTGCCGGTGGGGCAGTGCAGCGGAATGTCTTCCGCGCCGATTTCTACGACGGTTGCGGTTTGCGTCATGGTGTTACGTAGTCTTGCAGGGATGGGTTCGCAGGGATCTTGCTGTTTTCAGGTTGCCGCCGGTCAGACCGGCGTCAGCCACTTCTTGTACTTCTCGTCAGTGCCGTGCACGGCCGCGAAGAAGGTGTCCTGGATGCGCTTGGTGACCGGGCCACGGCTGCCTTCGCCAATGACGCGGTCGTCCAGTTCGCGGATCGGCGTGACTTCGGCGGCGGTGCCGGTGAAGAAGGCTTCGTCGGCGCAGTACATCTCGTCGCGCGTGATGCGCTTTTCACGGACTTCGATGCCGAGGTCGCGCGCAATGGTCAGCGTGGCGTCGCGCGTGATGCCGTCCAGGCACGAAGCCAGGTCCGGGGTGTAGATCACGCCGTTGCGCACGATGAACACGTTCTCGCCCGAGCCTTCGCTGACGTAGCCTTCGGTATCTAGCAGCAGCGCTTCGTCGTAGCCCAGGCCGGTGGCTTCCTGGTTGGCCAGGATCGAGTTGATGTAGTAGCCGCTGGCCTTGGCGCGCACCAGCGACACATTGACGTGGTGGCGCGTGAACGACGAGGTCTTCACGCGGATGCCGCGCTCCATGCCGTCCTCGCCCAGGTAGGCGCCCCACGGCCACGCGGCGATGGCCACGTGAATCGTGTTGCCCTTGGCGGACACGCCCATCTTCTCGGAGCCGATCCAGACCAGCGGGCGGATGTAGCCGGAATCCAGGTTGTTGGCGCGCACCACTTCGCGCTGGGCGGCTTCCAGGGTGGCCTCGTCGAACGGCATCGCCATCTGGAAGATCTTGGCCGAGTTGAACAGGCGGCGCGTGTGCTCTTTCAGGCGGAAAATCGCCGGACCGTCAGGCGTCTTGTAGGCGCGCACGCCTTCGAATACGCCCATGCCGTAGTGCAGGGTGTGCGTCAGCACGTGAATCTTGGCATCGCGCCATTCAATCAGCTTGCCGTCCATCCAGATCTTGCCGTCGCGATCCGCCATCGACATGGTTGTCTCCCTCTGCACCAACGAAAGTCGTAAAGGCGCCATTGTAAGCCGCGGGGCCTTGCGTGCCAACGCGGCCCGGCGGACGCCCGTTCTACAATCGTACCTTTGCCTCCCAGCCTGTACGCGTGGCCCAGACCGACCTGCCCCCCGAACCGCTTGATCCTGTCGATGTCGATGCCGTGGATGCCTCCGGGCCTGCCTGGCAGGACGCGCTCGGCGCACTCGAAGCGCTGGCGGGCGGCACCCCGGCGGAGGAAGACCCGGGTCGCGACCGCCGGCTGGTCTGGGCATTGACGATCGACGGCGATGGCGAGGTGGGCACCATCGAGCCGATGGCCCAGTCGCTGGGTCCGCGCGGTTGGGGCCAGCCGCGTCCCATCCCCCTTGCGCGCGTGGCTGGCGACGATGCGCTGGCGCCGTGGGATGCCCGAGTGGCGCGTGCCATCCGGCGCGACACGTCGCGCAACCGTCGCCATGTGCTGGACCGCGCCGCCGCCGTGATGGCGCTGGTCGGGCATCCTGCCGTGGTGCTGTCCCATGCGCCGACCGTGCCGATGGAAGTGGTGGAAGGGTCTCCCGCGCTGGAGGCCGTGCGGGAAGGGGATCGCTACATGCTGCGCATCGTGCCGCCGCCCCGGCCCGCACGCTCGATGGAGGATTTCCTGCCGGCCGCCGCGAAACAGGAGGCCGAGGCGCTGCGCCAGATCACGGTGCTGCGCGATGGCGCGCGCCGGTTACGCGTGATTCGCTTCACGGCGGCCCAGCAGGGCGCGGCCAAGCTGATTGCAGGCGGGCTGGCCGTGCCCGCCAACGCACAGGCCCGGCTCGACAGTACGCTGCGGGCGCTGGCCGGCCATTTCCAGATCCATGCCGATAGTTCGGGCGAAGCGCGCGAGCGCGATCCGGAGTCGCGGCTGCGCGCCGAAGTGGCGCCCGTGGGACGTGGCATCAGCCTGCGGCTCGTGGTCACGCCGCTGGGACCGCTCGGGCCGCGTCTGGCGCCGGGCCAAGGCCGCGCGCAGTTGATGGCCACCCTCGGCGGCGAGACCCTGGTGACGCAGCGCGATCTCGATGCCGAACTCGCACACGTGGCCGAGGTATTCGACGCGCTGCCGTTCCTCGTGCAGCAGTCGCCCGCGAATGGCGAGCATGCCTGGACGCTCGACGATCCCGAGGATGCGCTGACTGCCGTGGAGACGCTGCCGGGGCTGGCTGGCGTGATCGATCTCGAATGGCCGCGCGGACGCGAACTGCGCGTGATCGCCGCAGACCTGCCGCAACTGGCTGTCAGTGTGGAGACCGGCAGCGAGTGGTTCAAGCTGGTCGGCGAGCTGCACGTGGCCGAGGGGCTCGTGCTGTCACTCGAAAAGCTCGTCAAATGGGCGCACGGCCACGCGGGACGTTTCATCCCGATGGACCACGGCGTCTACGTGGCGCTGACCCGCCAATTGCGCGATCGACTGCGCGATCTGGCTGGCGTGGGCGACACCGTGCGCGACGGCATCCGCGTGCCACTCGTCGCCACACCCTGGCTCGACGATGTGCTGGCCGGTGTGGATCTCGATCCCGATGCGCATTTCCGCAGCCGCGTGAAGCGCCTGCGCGCCGCGCGCGAGGCCGATGCACCCGTGCCGGCCACGCTGGCCGCCGAGCTGCGGCCCTATCAGTGCGAGGGCTACCGCTGGATGATGTCGCTGGCCGAGGCAGGGCTGGGCGCTTGTCTGGCCGACGACATGGGGCTGGGCAAGACGCTGCAATCGCTGGCCGTGCTGCTGGCGCGTGCATCAGGCGGCGCAGCACTCGTGGTGGCGCCCACTTCGGTGTGCGGCAACTGGGCGGCGGAAGCGCGCCGCTTTGCGCCGTCGCTCAACGTCATGGTCTATGCCGAGGGGGATCGCGATGCCATCGTCGAGCAGGCTACGGCGCATGACGTGGTGATCGTTTCGTACACGTTGCTGCAGCAGGCGCGCCGCGCGTTCTGCGCGCGAGCGTGGCACACAGTGGTGGCCGACGAAGCCCAGTCGTTCAAGAACCCGACCTCGCGCCGCGCGCAGGCGATGTTCGCGTTGCAGGCGGATTGCCGCATCGCCCTGTCCGGTACGCCGGTGGAGAACCGCCTCGCCGAACTCTGGGCCGTGATGCGCTTTTGCAATCCGGGGCTGCTGGGATCGTTGGTGCGGTTCAACGAGCATTTCGCCAATCCGATCGAACGCAACGGGGCGCGCGAGCCGCGCGTGGTGCTGCGCCGGATGATCGCGCCATTTGTGCTGCGCCGGACCAAGGCGCAGGTGCTCGATGAATTGCCACCGCGTACCGAACTGGTGATCCGCGTGACGCCAGAGCCGGCCGAGGCGGCGCACTACGAGGCGCTGCGGCGGCAGGCACTGTCCGAGGCCGAGCGCGCGTTGCTGCGACCGAAGAAAGACAAGCGGGCCCGTGCCACGCTGCCCGAACCCGAGGCGCGCATCCACGTACTGGCCCAGTTGATGCGGATGCGGCGGGCCGCGTGCGATCCGCGGCTTGTCACGCCCGAGGTGGCGCAGCCCGGCGCCAAGGTGCACGCGTTTGCCGACCTCGTGGCGACGCTCGCAGCCAACGGCCACAAGACGCTGGTCTTCAGTCAGTTCGTCGATTTCCTGCAGATCCTGCGCGATGCGCTGGATCAGGCGGGCCTGAGCTACCAGTATCTGGACGGCGCCACGCCGGCCCCCGAACGCACCCGCCGTGTAGCGGCCTTCCAGTCGGGGAAGGGCGATGCCTTCCTGATCAGCCTGAAGGCGGGCGGCTTCGGCCTGAACCTGACCGCCGCAGACTATGTGGTGATCGCAGACCCGTGGTGGAACCCTGCAGCCGAGGATCAGGCGATGGGCCGCGCCCATCGTATCGGCCAGCAACGGCCGGTCACGGTCTACCGGCTGATTTCGGCGGGCACGATCGAGGAGCGCATCGTGGACCTGCACCAGGGCAAGCGCGCGCTGGCGGATGGCGTGCTGGAGGCTTCCGACGGCGAGGCCATCGGCCGCGATGCCGTGCTGCCCGATATCGACGATCTGGTCGGGCTGCTGCGGCAGTAGCGCCATCGCTCGCTTGCACCAAACGGTATACAAAATCTCCCCGCCTTAGTGCGCGTCTTTCCCGTCATCCTGCCCTGCGAAACGCGCCAGTCCTTGATTTGCCTTGTTGCGGTGCATCCATCCCTGGCATAAATACTGCCTTGTGATTTGCGGAATTCTGAATATAGTATACCGACATAACGCACGCAGGCCGGTGGTCCCCACCCGTCCACGTTCAACATCTGGAGCCCCCGTGACCCTGCCCGACCTGCCGCCGGCCGATCTTCCTAATGCTGTCTGCCGGATGCCCGTGCATATCGTGGCCGCCCGATTGGCGCGCGGCGAGACCACTTCGGTGGCGCTGGTCGATGCGTGCCGGACGGTATGGGAATCGCAGAACGGTCAGATCAACGCCATCGTCGTTGCTGACTTCGAGGCGGCGCGCGAAGCCGCCGCGCAGAGCGATGCACGCCGACAGGCCGGACGCACGCGCGGTCCGCTCGATGGCGTGCCGTTCTCGATCAAGGAATCGTTCGATGTGGCGGGATGGCCCACGACCTGTGGCGCGCCGGCCCGCACCGGCCATCGCGCCGTGGCCGATGCCGTGGTCGTGGAGCGGCTGCGCGCGCACGGCGCCGTGCTGCTCGGCAAGACCAACGTGCCGCTGGGCCTGCGCGACTGGCAGAGCTACAACGCGATCTACGGCACCACGCGCAATCCGCATGACCTGACGCGCACGCCCGGTGGATCGTCGGGCGGCAGTGCGGCGGCGGTTTGCGCCGGCATGAGCTACTTCGATATCGGCTCGGACATTGGTTCTTCGCTGCGCAACCCTGCGCACTACTGCGGCGTGTTTTCACACAAGAGCAGCCACGGCATCGTGCCGTTGCGTGGCCATGGCAATGCTGAGGCGGGGTTTGTCGAGCAGGACATCAACGTGGCCGGCCCCGTCGCACGCAGTGCGCGCGATCTCGAACTGGTGCTGCGCGCCATTGCCGGCCCCGATGCCGCCGATGCGCCGGCATGGCAACTGGAACTGCCGCCGTGCGATCTCGACCGGCTGGCCGATTTTCGTGTGGCCGTGCTGTCAACGCACCCGCTCGCCGAGGTCGATGCGACGGTCAGCGGCGCGATTGAAAACCTCGGCCACTGGCTGGCGGAACAGGGCGCACAGGTGGCGTGGAACGTCCGCCCCGATTTCGATGCTGCCGAACTGTGGCGCGTCTACGTACTGCTGCTGCGCGCCACGACCTCGTTCCATATGGATGACGCGGCGTTTGCCGAGGCAATGCGGCGTGTCGATCCCGCCAAAGTCGATGACATGGATTACGCGACGATGCAGTTCACGGGCGCCACGCTCACGCATCGCCAATGGCTGTTGATGCAGCACGCACGCGAACGCTTTGCACGGGCGTGGAGCCGATTCTTCGGCGACTACGACGTGCTGCTGTGCCCGGCAGCGTCCACCACCGCGTTTCCAATCGACGAAGTCGGCGAGCCGTGGCAACGCACGATTTCAGTCAATGGCAAGCCGCTGCCGCTGACATCGCAACTGTTCTGGGCCGGCCATTCGGGGCTGTGCGGCCTGCCGTCGACGGTAGCGCCCATCGGTCCCGCGCGCGATGGCCTGCCCGCGGGCGTGCAGATCGTGGCGCGCCGCTTTGGCGATCTCACGTCGCTGCGCTTCGCACAACGGCTGGAAGACGCCGGCTACGGCTACCGGGCCCCGCCGTGCCTATCGCAGCCATAAAGACATCGACATATCACCACACAGACATACAGAGAAGCCAAGGGGAGGGCGATCATGCTGGACTGGTTCAAGGAGTTGTCGCGCGCGGAGCGCAAGGGGTTCTACGGGGCGTTCCTCGGGCATGCGGTCGATGTGTTCGACTTCATGATCTACTCGTTCCTGATCTCCACGCTGCTGGCGCAGTGGGGCATGAGCAAGTCGATGGCGGGCGCCATCGTCACGTGGACGCTGGTGTCGTCGCTGGTGGGCGCCGTGGGTGCCGGGTTGCTGGCCGATCGGTTCGGTCGCGTGCGCGTGCTGCGCTGGACCATCATCGTGTTCGCGGTGTCGTGTTTCCTGTGCGGCATTGCCAATTCGCCCGAGCAACTGATGGTGTTCCGGATGATGCAGGGGCTGGGGTTTGGCGGCGAGTCGTCGCTGTGCATGGTGCTGGTGACAGAGCTGATCAAGAACCCAGCGCATCGCGGCAAGTATTCGGGCTTCACGGCCAGCAGCTATTCGTTTGGCTGGGGCGGCGCAGCCATCGCATACGCCATCACGTTCAGCCTGTTCGAGCCGGAAACGGCATGGCGTGTCTGCTTCTTCCTCGGCATCCTGCCCGCACTGGTGGTGGTGTATCTGCGCCGTAATCTCGAAGAGCCCGAAGTCTTCCTCAAGAGCCGTGCCGAGCGCGCAGCCGAGGGCCGGGTTTCGGCGATGGCCGATCTGGCACGCGTGTTCCGTCGTCCGTTGCTGCGCAAGACGCTGCTGTGCAGCCTGCTCTCGGGTGGCATGCTGGGCGCGTACTACGCCATCGCCACGTGGCTGCCCACGTTCCTGAAGACCGAGCGTGGGCTCTCGGTGTTCGGCACCAGTTCCTACCTCGCCGTGACCATCCTCGGCTCGCTGGTGGGCTATGTGGCGGGCGCCTATGCCACAGACCGCTGGGGCCGCCGGCTGACCTATATCGCATTTGCGGCCGGGGCGTTCGTGATGGCGATGATCTACATGGTGATCCCGGTCTCGAATACATCGATGCTGTTTTTGGGCTTTCCGCTGGGCGTGCTGATGCAGGGCGTGTTCTCGGGCATCGGCGCGACAATCTCGGAGTCGTATCCAAGCGCGGTGCGGGCCACGGGCTACGGCGTGTCGTACAACCTGGGTCGTGTGATCGGTTCGTTCTTCCCGCTGGCCGTGGGCTGGCTCAACAGCGGACGCACGTCGCTGGCGCTGGCCATTGCGATGGTGGCTGGCGTGGGCTATGCGGTGGTGATCGTTTCGGCCGCGCTGCTGCCGGAGACCTCGGGGATCGACCTGAACCAGGCGGGTGGCGGCGACGATCAGGAAGATCCCGCTGCCGCGCAGGCACCGGTGGCGGCGCGTCCAGCCTGATGCTGCTTTTCAGCATTTTCTAAAGCAGGCGGGCGAGGAAACAACAGTCGAAACATCACTTTTAAGTCACCGCTTACCAACGGCAGTCTCCGCCCTATAATGGGGCCTTCGCCATCGGCCGCGCCTTGCGTGGCCGATGGTCATTCCGATGACGATGCCGCCCAAGACGGCCGCCATCCCTCCCGCTCCTGCTTTTTGCCTCCGCCCATGACACCCCGACAGTTGTCCCCGGCATGGACTCGCCTCTGGCATCGCTTTGCCGAAGTCGAGCGCAACGCCTTTCTCGACGGCGCGCGTTTCTTTGCGCCTTCGTTGCCCGCGGTGTTCTCGTGGGGGTTGGTGACCGGGGTGGCCATGAGCAAGTCGGCGCTGACCGTGCCGCAGGCCATCGGCATGTCGCTGCTGGTCTACGCAGGGTCCGCGCAACTGGCCGTGCTGCCGCTGTTTGCCGCCGGCCTGCCGATCTGGACGGTCTGGCTGACCGCTGCCGTGGTGAACCTGCGCTTCCTGATCTTCAGCGCCGCGCTGCTGCCGCATTTCAGCTATCTGCCGATGTGGCGCCGCACGCTGCTGGGATTCTTCAACGGCGACCTGCATTTCGTCTATTTCATGCAGCGCTATGCCGAGCCGGGCTACGCGCCGGGCAAGGAAGGGTATTTCTGGGGCATGGCGCTGACCAACTGTGCCACGTGGCAGGTCTCGTCGCTGATCGGCATCCTGTTGGCGAGCATGTTCCCGGACAGCTGGGGCCTGGCGCTGGCCGGCACGCTGGCGCTGATTCCGGTGATGGTCTCGACGATCAACTCGCGTTCCACGCTGATGGCGGTGGTGGTGGCCGCCGTGGTGGCGCTGCTCTGCTTCGACCTGCCGTACCGGCTGGCCCTGGTACTGGCGGTGCTGGCCGCGATTGCCGCCGGCATGGCCAGCGACGAGATGGCGAACCGGGCCACGCTGCGCGCCATCAAGCGTGGCGGCGGAGGCCGCGAGGCAGGCGCCCCGCAACCGGGAGACCGCACATGAGCGCCATCGACACCTGGATCGCCATCCTCGGCATGACCGTTGTCACCGTGCTGTCGCGGGCGCTGTTCCTGATGGCTGGGGAGCGCGTGACCGTGCCCGACCGCATCCAGCGTGCGCTGCGCTATGCGCCGGCTGCCGCGCTGGCGGCCATCATCTTGCCGGACCTGTTGACCTTCGAGGGGCATTTCACGATTTCGCCGACCAACGACAAGCTGATGGCCGGCATTGCGGCCACGGTCTGCTACGTGCTGACGCGCCGCATGGTGGGGATGATCGCGGTGGGGATGATCGTCTATACCGTGCTGCGGCTGCTGGGTTAGCGGCGAGTGGCTAGCGGTCGTCGTGCATGACCGGCTCGCTCAGCACGCTGCCAAGCCGCGTGAGCAGGTGAGCGAGCTGGGCCTGTGTGCTCGTGTTCGTCTTGGTGAAGATCGACTTGAGCTGCGAGCGGCTGGTCTCGCGCTTGATGCCGAGCTGCAGGCAGGCGTCGGGCAACCCGATCCCCGTGGTCAGCAGTAGCGCCAGCCGGCACTCCGCAGGCGTCAGTGCGTAAAGATCCCGCAGCACGGACGGCACCGCGCGGGGTACGCCGTGGTTCTCGTGGATGGTGACCAGCACCGGATGGCCTTGCCAGTCGGGTGACAGATACGCGGCCGGCTTCATCGCCAGGGCTACGATCTGCGCGGCACGGCCATCGGCGCCAATGGCCTGGACGGCCTGGGTGGGCTGTAGCCTGCCAGGATCTCCCACCGCCCGGAAGACTTCGCCGAAGGGCCGCGACAGGCGCCAGGCCGGGCCGTTGCCGTTGCTGGTGTGATTGGCATTGGGCATGCCGCTGCCATTGCCATTGATATTGCCGTTGGAAGGCTCGCCGCCGCCCGGTTGCAGCCGGCGTATCCATGGCTCGCCTGCCGGGTTGTGCATCAACGGCTTGCCCGATTCTCCAAAGACGATCACGCCAAACGGCAGCCGGTTCAGCAGATCCGCCGAAACATGCCCCTGGGCTGCCACGCCATGCATGCGCTCGCGCAGCGCCATGGCTTCTCGCAGGTGCGGGATGGCCCAGTCGAGCTTTCTTGCATCGTCCTCCGAGAACACGACTTCACTGGCAGGCCGCTGGAATGCCAGGTACACCTCATGGCTGGGTTGCCGGTCTACCAGGCAAGCCATGACGGAAGCCGGCGGCGGTTCTTCGAGCGCGCGTCCGTCCAGCGGATACCGGGCCGAGACCGGGACCGGCAATTCGCGCCGGTCGATATGCCAACTGCCCACCGGCAGGCTACCCGCGGCGGGCAGGCCGGAGATCAGGCCCGGCGAACGCGACCACTGCGACGGATCTCCCGCCACGCCATGGACGGTATGGCGGGCCAGCACGGTGTGCCGGCCGGCATCCACGATCAACAATGAGGCCTGCGTGCTGTCGCTGAAACGGCAAAGCGCAAAGAGGCTGCGTTGCCACGCGAGCGGGTCGAACACTCCTTGGTAAAGACCGCGAATTGTCTCGTGCATGTCACCTTCCTTCATCCTGCTCTTCCTGTCTCATTTCTTGTTCTCATGGTTGCCGCCGCATAGGTGCACGTGCCCCCGAGGGGCCGCGCAAAGACCGGGATTGGCCTGCCTGCGGGGGGAGGAGAGTTACCGCGAAAAGCGCCGGTGGCGTTCAGCCGCCGTCAAGGGCCGCCGACAGTTTCGTCAGCAGATGCGTCAGTTGGGGCTGGCTGGTGCAGCCGGTCTTCAGGAAGATCGACTTGAGTTGCGTGCGCGCGGTCTCGTGCCGGATGCGCAGTTGGCGGCTGGCCTCGGGCAAGGCCTCGCCGGTGGCAACGCGGGATGCAAGCCGTGTCTCGGCGGGCGTCAGCGCGTAGAGGTTTCGTAGCGCGGTGTCGAGCAGCACCGAAGGGGCGCCGGCCTCGTGCACCACCACCATGGCTGCCGGTTGCTGCCACTGCGAGGCAAACGCATGGGCGGGGGGTAACGGCAGCACCAGCACCTCGGCGTGGTTGCCGAGACTGTCCGTCGCCCGGGCGGCCTGGGCGCCGAGCGGCGTGGCGGGGTCGCAGGCAGCCTGAAGCATGTCCGGGAAATGGCGCGAGAGTTGCCAGCCGGCCGTTTTGCCAGCAGGGTCCAGACGGCGCGCCCAGCGCTCACCGGCGGTGTTGGCCAGCAGCAGGCGGCGGTCGGGCGTGTAGACGATCAGGGCAAACGCCAGCCGCTCGATCAGCCGCGAGGACAGGGACGCCAGCGTGGACAGCGCCAGCGTGCGCTCGCGCATCGCGATGGCGGTACGCATGTGGGGCACGACCCAATCGAGTTTGCGGGTGTCCTCGCCGGAAAACGCCTCCTGCGACATCGCTCGCTGCATCGAGAAATAGACTTCGTAGTGCGGCTGCCGCTCGACCAGGCATGCCACATAGGAGCGCAGGTCGAAGCGGTTGAAGAAGTCGCGATAGAACGGGTGGCGCGCCATGGCCTGCGGCCCCAGGTCACGCGCGTCGATGTACCAGGCCCCCGGCACCAGGCGGGGCGCAAAGGACTTGGCGGGATCGATGACCTGGAATTCGGCTTCGTAGGCGGTGAACAGTTCGGTGACGGGGTTGACGACTTCATTGACGGTGACCTGATCAGTCACGGTATCCCACACCATCATCGACGCATGCGCGGAACCGGCCATATTGGTCACCGCACGGAGACTTTGCTGCCACGCCCCTGGATCCAGAATGCCCTCGTACAACCCACGGATGGCACCGTGGACAGCTGCTTGGTCCATGTGACTACCCCTTAGCATTCCAACGACAACAGTCCTTCCCGCTGTACCGGACTGGCCGCGGGAATGGTCGTGCGTCAAACGTCCGATCTAGGTCGGTTGCCCCACATAATGTACTAAAACCATCAAAAATGGTCGGGGTGTCTGACAATGCATATTTTTAATACATTGGGCCATACATTACCGGAAGCGGCGGGGACTGCAACTAGTCCAATACCCCTATGAAGTGGGGGGTCAACTACGATGCGAGTGTTGTATGAGCCGCAAGGGGCCGAACCCGCAAATCCGCAACGACGATCAGGTAAAATGCCGGTTTCCCCGAAATTTATGTGCGGCCGCGTGCCGTTCATGCCTCTGCGCTCCTCGCCATGACCTCTGTTCTGCGTCTTTCCGATCTCATTTCCCAAGGCAAGCTTTCCGGCAAGCGTGTGTTCATCCGCGCCGATCTGAATGTGCCCCAAGACGACGCAGGAAACATTACCGAAGACACGCGCATCCGCGCCTCGGTGCCGGCCATCCAGGCCAGTCTTGAAGCAGGCGCCGCGGTGATGGTGACTTCGCATCTGGGTCGCCCGACCGAGGGGGAGTTCAAGCCCGAGGATTCGCTTGCGCCTATCGCCACGCGCCTGTCCGAACTGCTGGGTAAGCCCGTGCGTCTGGTGCAAAACTGGGTCGATGGTGTGGACGTGGCGCCGGGGCAAGTCGTGCTGCTGGAAAACTGCCGCGTCAACAAGGGTGAGAAGAAGAACAGCGACGAACTGGCCCAGAAAATGGCCAAGCTGTGCGACGTGTACGTCAATGACGCATTCGGGACAGCCCACCGTGCCGAAGCCACCACTGTCGGCATCGCGAAGTACGCTCCCATCGCCTGCGCCGGCCCCCTGCTGGCCGCCGAGATCGATGCGCTGGGCCGCGCGCTGGGTCAGCCGGCCCGTCCGCTGGCAGCCATCGTGGCCGGCTCCAAGGTCTCGACCAAGCTGACCATCCTGAAGGCGCTGGCCGACAAGGTCGACAACCTCGTGGTCGGGGGCGGTATCGCCAATACGTTCATGCTGGCCGCCGGCCTGAAGATCGGCAAGTCTCTGGCCGAGGCCGACCTCGTGGGCGACGCCCGCGCGATCATCGACATCATGGCCGCCCGCGGCGCCTCGGTGCCGATTCCGGTCGATGTGGTCTGCGCCAAGGAATTCAGCGCCACGGCCGCCGCCACGGTCAAGGACGTCAAGGACGTGGCCGACGACGACATGATCCTGGATATCGGTCCGAAGACCGCCGCCATGCTGGCCGACCAGTTGAAGTCCGCTGGCACCATCGTCTGGAACGGTCCGGTTGGCGTGTTCGAGTTCGACCAGTTCGGCAACGGCACCAAGGTGCTGGCCGAGGCCATCGCCGCATCCAAGGCGTTCTCGATTGCAGGCGGTGGCGATACGCTGGCCGCCATCGCCAAGTACGGTATTGCCGACCGCGTGGACTATATCTCCACGGGTGGCGGTGCCTTCCTGGAATTCCTCGAAGGCCGCAAGCTGCCGGCCTTCGAAGTGCTGGAACAACGCGCCGCAGGCTGATGCGGCGCAGCGGGGCCGGCCATATCCCGGCCCCGGCAAGTAACACTATGACCCGACTGTTCGAAGCCCCTTTACGCCCCCATTGAAGGAAGCCGCCCGCATGTCCCGTTCCACCAAGATCGTCGCCACCATTGGTCCTGTCTCCAGCACGCTGGAAGTGCTTACCCGCATGATCGGGGCCGGTGTCGATGTGGTGCGCCTGAATTTCTCGCATGGCACCGCGCAGGATCATATCGACCGTGCGGCCATGGTGCGCGAAGCGGCTGCGGCCTGCGGGCGCGAGGTGGCCATCATGGCCGACCTGCAGGGCCCCAAGATCCGCGTGGGCAAGTTCGAGAACGGCAAGGTCACGCTGAAGGTGGGTGATTCGTTCGTGCTCGATTCCAATTGCCAGGTCGGCAACGAGCAGCGCGCTGGGCTGGACTACAAGGATCTGCCGCGCGACGTGGGCCCGGGCGACGTACTGCTGCTCAACGACGGCCTGATCGTGCTGGTGGTGGACCGCGTGCTCGGCAGCGAGATCTTCACCACGGTGCGCGTGGGCGGCGAGCTGTCGAACAACAAGGGGATCAACCGCCAGGGTGGCGGTTTGTCGGCGCCGGCGTTGACCGCCAAGGACATGGAGGACATCAAGACCGCCATGGCGCTGGGCGCGGACTATCTGGCCGTGAGCTTTCCGAAGAACGCCACGGACATGGAAATGGCGCGCCAGCTGGCGAACGTGGCCGGGCAGCAGCACAACCACAAGGCACGCATGATCGCCAAGATCGAGCGTGCCGAGGCGATCCGGCCCGGCGTGCTCGAGGAAATCCTTAACGCGTCGGACGGCATCATGGTCGCCCGTGGCGACCTGGCCGTGGAAGTGGGCAATGCTGCCGTGCCGGCGCTGCAAAAGCGCATGATCCGCCTCGCGCGAGAAGCGAACAAGCTCACGATCACGGCCACGCAGATGATGGAAAGCATGATCGTGAACCCGGTGCCGACGCGCGCCGAGGTCTCCGACGTGGCCAACGCCGTGCTCGACGGCACCGATGCCGTGATGACCTCCGCCGAAACCGCTGCCGGGCGCTATCCGGTGGAAACGGTCGAAGCGATGGCGGCGATCTGCCTGGAGGCAGAGAAGTCGGAAGTGGTGCAGCTCGACACCGATTTCCTGAACCAGACGTTCTCGCGCATCGACCAGTCGATCGCCATGGGTGCGTTGTTCACGGCCTATCATCTAGGAGTGAAGGCGATTGCCGCGCTGACCGATTCCGGCGCCACGGCGCTGTGGATGAGCCGCCACCGCATCCACGTGCCGATCTACGCGATGACCCCGAACCTGGCGTCGCAGCGCAAGATGCAGCTGTACCGCAACGTGGTGGCGCTGCCGCTGCAGTCGAGCACCGACCGCGACGAGGCGCTGGAGCAGGCAGAAGAACTGCTGCTCGCGCAGGGCGTGGTGCAGCACGGCGATTTCATCGTGCTGACGATCGGCGAGCCGATGGGCCAGGCCGGCGGTACGAACACGCTCAAGATCGTGCGCGTGGGCAGCAAGTAACAACGTCCGGTGTGGTGCCGCGGACAGACGCGGCGCCGAGGATGCGCGAACCTGCCCGGTGCCGCATCGACAAGAATTCAGAACCTCAAGCTTTTACATTCAGGAGTCAGACATGCCACTCGTTTCCATGCGCCAGCTGCTGGACCATGCCGCCGAGAACAACTACGCCCTGCCGGCGTTCAACGTGAACAACCTCGAACAGGTCCAGGCCATCATGCAGGCCGCCGACGAGGTGAACGCTCCGGTGATCATGCAGGCTTCGGCCGGCGCCCGCAAATATGCCGGCGAGCACTTCCTGCGCCACCTGATCGAAGCTGCGGTGGAAGCCTACCCGCACATCCCCGTGGTGATGCACCAGGATCACGGCCAGTCGCCGGCGATCTGCCAGGGCGCCATCGACCTGGGCTTCTCGTCGGTGATGATGGACGGCTCGCTGCGTGAAGACGGCAAGACCCCGGCCGAGTACGAGTACAACGTGGACGTGACGCGCAAGGTCGTGCAACTGGCCCACGCCGTGGGCGTGACCGTGGAAGGCGAACTGGGCTGCCTGGGCTCGCTGGAAACCGGTGAAGCGGGGGAGGAAGACGGTATCGGCGCCGAAGGCGTGCTGGACCACTCGATGCTGCTGACCGATCCCGAGCAGGCTGCGGACTTCGTGAAGGCGACCCAGCTGGACGCCCTGGCCATCGCCATCGGCACCTCGCACGGCGCCTACAAGTTCACGCGCAAGCCCACGGGCGACATCCTGGCCATCAGCCGCATCAAGGAAATCCACGCGCGCATTCCGAACACCCACCTGGTGATGCACGGTTCGTCGTCGGTGCCGCAGGAACTGCTGGAAGAAATCCGCAAGTTCGGTGGCGACATGAAGGAAACGTATGGCGTGCCCGTGGAAGAAATCCAGGAAGCCATCAAGTACGGCGTGCGCAAGATCAACATCGACACCGACATCCGTCTGGCGATGACTGGCGCCATCCGCCGCTTCTTTGCCGAGAACCCGAGCAAGTTCGACCCGCGCGAATACCTGAAGCCGGCCCGCGAAGCCGCCAAGCAGGTGTGCAAGGCCCGCTACGTGGCATTTGGCTGCGAAGGTCAGGCCAGCAAGATCAAGGGCCTGTCGCTGGTGGATATCGCTGGCCAGTACAAGGCCGGCAAGCTCGCCCAGGTCGTGCAGTAAATCGTGTTTCTCCGCCCCGTCTGCGCAAGGTTTGCGCGCGGGGCGTTCGTTCTTCATGGGGCTTCGCGTAACGTGGCGTTATGCAGGAAGCCCCGCTTGTTTTCAGCCGCAGCCGCTTTCACATCATGTCCGACGCCCTCTACGAATCCTCCATCCAGTCCCTGCCGCTGCTCGGCAAGGGTAAGGTCCGCGACAACTACGCCGTGGGCGACGACAAGCTGCTGATCGTGACCACCGACCGCCTGTCGGCGTTCGACGTGATCATGGGCGAGCCGATCCCGGCCAAGGGCCGCGTCCTGAACCAGATGGCGAACTTCTGGTTCCGCAAGCTCGCGCACATCGTGCCGAACCACGAGACCGGCGTGACCGCCGAGAGCGTGGTGTCGCCTGACGAAGTGGCGCAGGTGAAGGGTCGCGCCGTGGTGGTCAAGCGCCTGAAGCCGATCCTGGTGGAAGCGGTGGTGCGCGGCTATCTGGCCGGTAGCGGCTGGAAGGACTACCAGGCCACGGGCAAGGTGTGCGGCATCGCGCTGCCGGCCGGTCTGCAGAACTCGCAGAAGCTGCCCGAGCCGATTTTCACGCCAGCGGCCAAGGCGGACCTGGGCGAGCACGACGAGAACATCTCGTTCGAGGAAACCGAGCAGCGCATTGGCAAGGAACTGGCCGCACAGATGCGCGACATCTCGATCCGCCTGTACAAGGAAGCAGCCGAGTACGCCGCCACGCGCGGCATCATCATTGCCGATACCAAGTTCGAGTTCGGCCTGGATGAGGACGGCACGCTGACGCTGATGGATGAAGTGCTGACCGCCGACTCGTCGCGCTTCTGGCCGGCGGATTCGTACCAGGTGGGCACCAACCCGCCGTCCTTCGACAAGCAGTTCGTACGTGACTGGCTGGAAGCCGTGCGCATCGACGGCAAGCCGTGGCCGAAGACCGCGCCGGCGCCGCAACTGCCGGACGATGTGGTGCAGAAGACCGCCGACAAGTACAAGGAAGCGCTGACCCGCCTGACCGGCGAGGAACTGCAGTAAGACAAAGACAGTACGGAATACGACAGATGACTGAAGCAGCAAAGCCCGTGGTGGGCGTGGTGATGGGCAGCAGTTCCGATTGGGACGTGATGCAGCACGCCGTGGCCATGCTCAAGGATTTCAACGTGGCATTCGAAGCCCAGGTGGTGTCCGCGCACCGCATGGCCGACGACATGTTCGCGTACGCCGAGTCGGCGCGCAGCCGTGGCATCCGCGCGATCATCGCCGGTGCCGGCGGTGCCGCGCACCTGCCCGGCATGATCGCCGCCAAGACGATCGTGCCGGTGTTCGGCGTGCCCGTGCCGTCGAAGTACCTGCGTGGCGAGGATTCGTTGCTGTCGATCGTGCAGATGCCCAAAGGCGTGCCGGTTGCCACGTTCGCGATTGGCGAGGCGGGCGCTGCCAATGCCGCGCTGCACGCGATTGCCACGCTGGCCACCACCGACGATGCGCTGGCCAGCGCGCTGGAAGCTTTCCGCGCCAAGCAGACCGAAGCCGCGCGGGCGATGAAGCTGCCTGTTTGAACCTTTGCTGAACCTGTGGACGGTCGGCTGCCGGCCGTCCGCGACACCTCCGTAGTCAGAGAAGCCTGAGCCATGCCGACCGATATCCATCCCTACCTGTCCGAAGCGCATACCGAGGAATCGCGCGCCGAGTTCGGCGTCGATACCCCGAACTCGCCGATCCTGCCTGGCGCCTGGCTCGGCATGCTCGGCGGCGGCCAGCTCGGTCGCATGTTCACGCATGCGGCGCAGTCGATGGGCTATCGCGTCTGCGTGCTCGATCCCGATCAGGACAGCCCGGCCGGCAACGTGGCGGATCGCCATATCTGCGCGACCTATACCGATGAGGCCGCGCTGGCCGAGATGGCGAAGCTGTGTGCGGCGGTGAGTACCGAGTTCGAGAACGTGCCGTCGATCTCGCTGGACCGCCTGGAGCAGGCCGGTGTGTTCGTGGCGCCGCGTGGCTACTGCGTGTCGATCGCGCAGAACCGCATCGGCGAGAAGAAGTTCTTTGCCTCATGCGCCGAGCGCACTGGCGTGCCGGCGGCGCCGCACTGGGTGATCCAGCACGATGCCGACGTGGATAACGTACCCGACATCGTGCTGCCCGGCATCCTCAAGACCGCGCGCATGGGTTACGACGGCAAGGGCCAGGCTCGCGTGAAGACGCGCGAGGATGTGCGCGCCGCATGGAAGGCCATGCAGCACGTGCCGTGCGTGCTGGAGCAGATGCTGCCGCTGGCCTATGAAGTTTCCGTATTGGCGGCGCGCGCCGCCGATGGCACCACGGCCACGTGGCCGCTGGCCGAGAACGTGCATCGCGATGGCATCCTGTTTTCCACGACGATGCCGTCGAGCAGCGTGTCCGATGACATCGCCACGCGCGCCCGCGCGGCGGCGGCGACGATCACGTCGGAGATGGGCTACGTCGGTGTGCTTTGCATCGAGTTCTTTGTGCTGACCGATGGCACGCTCGTGGCCAACGAGATGGCGCCGCGTCCGCACAACTCCGGTCACATCACGATGGATGCGTGCGAGACGAGCCAGTTCGAGCAGCAGGTGCGTGCCATGGCCCGCCTGCCGCTGGGCAGCACGCGCCAGCACTCGGCGGGCAAGATGCTTAACCTGCTGGGCGATTGCTGGTTCGAGTTCGGCCTGGAGCGTACGCCGGCCTGGGACGAGGTGATGGGCACGCCTGGCGCCAAGCTGCACCTGTACGGCAAGAACGATGCGCGGCCATCGCGCAAGATGGGCCACGTGAACTGCGTGGGCGAGCACGCCGACGAAGCTGCCGAGGCATTCGACACGGCCGCCAAGGCGCTGCATATCCCGCTGTAAGGTTTTTCTGATGTCTTCACGCATGCCCACCGCCGCCGAGCTTGAAGAAGCTGTTCGCTTGCTCGAAGATGGCCAACTTGTGGCGTTTCCGACCGAGACCGTCTACGGGCTCGGCGCCGACGCCGAGAGTCCCGAGGCCGTGGCGCGCATCTTCGCCGCCAAGGGCCGGCCATCGAACCATCCTGTGATCGTGCATGTGGTGGATGGCGCGGACATCGGCTATTGGACTGACGACGTCCCCGACGCCGCCCGCGCACTGATCGACGCCTTCTGGCCCGGCCCGCTGACGATCATCCTCAAGCGGGCCGCGCATATTCCCGCTGCCGTGGCTGGGGGGCAGGACAGCATCGGATTGCGTTGCCCGTCGCATCCCGTCGCGCAGGCGCTGCTGGGGCGCTTCAAGCGCGGCCGTGGCGGTATCGCTGCGCCCTCGGCCAACAAGTTCGGCCAGGTCAGCCCGACCACTGCCGAGCATGTGCGCGATGAATTTGGCGGGGATGTGTACGTGCTGGAAGGTGACAACGTGGATATCGGCATCGAATCGTCGATCGTCGATCTGTCGCGACTCGATACGATGGGTCCGGTGCTGTTGCGACCGGGTGCGATCACGGCACAGATGATGGCGGACGTGCTCGGCACACCGCCGCTGGCTCCCGATGCCGCGGCTCCGCGCGCCTCGGGCACGTTGAAGGCGCACTACGCACCGCGCACCACGCTGACGCTGGCTACCGCAGAGGTATTGCCGTCTTATCTGGATGCGCTGCCTGCCGATGGCCGCCTGGCGTTCGTTGCGCGCTCACCGGCGAGCATCGATACGCGCTGCGTATTCGTGCAGGCACCGACCACGCCGGACGCCTATGCGCAGGCGCTCTACGGCCTGCTGCGTCGCCTGGACAAGGAAGGTTTTCAACGGCTGGTGTTCGAGCCGGTGCCGGGGTCCCATGAGTGGGATGGCGTGCGCGACCGGTTGGGCCGGGCGGCGGCAGCGTTTGAGAGCAACTGATTGACTGTGTAGGTTTTTCCCCTCTCCCGCATGCGGGAGCGGGGCAGGGGAGAGGGCCAGCGGTGCAAATCGCGACGTGCTCGGCAAGCAGACCCTCCGGCCCTCTCCCCCAGCCCCTCTCCCACTGCGCGGGAGAGGGGAGCATCGAGACCTTCAGCCGATCAAGGCGCTCCCTTGTACACCCACTGCATCAACGCATCATGCGCTTCCTGCGCGGCCGATGCGTTCGGGTGGTTGATATACGCCACCACCACAAAGCGTTCGCCGTTGAGCGCATCGACATATCCCGCCAGCGCACGGACATCGGCCAGCGTCCCCGTCTTCAGATACGCATTGCCAGCCGCATTCGCGCGCGTCAGGCGATTGCGCAGCGTGCCGTCCACGCCAAGGATCGGCAGCGAATCGAGCAGGGCAGGCCCGACATTGCTGGCCACCGCCTGTTGCAGCAGGCGCGCCATGTCATACGCACTGATGCGTTCCTCGCGCGACAATCCCGAACCGTTTTCCAGCACCAGTCCCGGCATGTCGAGTCCCTGGCGTGTCAGCCAGCGCTTGATCACGCGTGCCGACTTGTCGGTGCTGGCCGGGCCGTTGCGATCGATCTCGGCGCCGACGGTCAGGAACAGTTGGCGCGCCATCACGTTGTTCGAGAACTTGTTGATATCGCGCACGATGTCGGAGAGCGGCTGTCCATAGTGTCGCGCCAGCAGGAACGCGCCGCGCGGCACCGCGCCGCTGCGCAGGCCAGGCGGACGCTGGAATCTGCCGCCTGCAGCCTGCCATTCGGCCACGAAGCCGCCCCAGATGAAATCGCTGTGACTCAGCGTAGCCAGGTTGACGATGTGCTCGCCGCAATCGGCCGAGTAGGTGCCATCGAACGACGCGACGATGGTGCCATCGGGCTGCGGCATGATGCTCGGCGTGGCGCGTGACTTCCAGTCGCCGCAGCGGCCGTTGGCCAGCGTCAGGCGGTTATCCACGCGCAGTTGCGCCAGGGCGGGGGTGACGGCTACGCCGACGCTGCGATTGGCTGCGTCGGGCGTGATCGTGAACGAGAGTGTCTTGAACGCGTAGAGCAGTGCGTCCGGGTTCACGTTGTAGGCACGCTGCGTCTCGCCGTCGATCGAGTAGTCGCCGCCGTTCAGGCCATCGGCGAAGTAGCTGCGATCGAGCACGATGTCGCCATTGATAGCCGTGGCGCCTGTGGAGCGCGCCTTGGCCACGAGCTTGGCCATCTCTTCGGGCACGAGCTTGGGATCGCCGCTGCCGCGCAGGTACACGTTGCCGTTGACCGTGCCATCGGGGCCGGGCTGGCCGTCCGCGTAGAGCGAGGTCTGCCAGCGGTAGTCGGGGCCCAGCAGTTGCAGGCCCGCGAACGTGGTGACCACCTTCATCGTCGAGGCCGGGTTCATCGGCGTCTCGGCGTTCCAGCTCACGCGCGCCTGCGGTGCACCCAGCTTGACCACATAGAAACTGGTGGCCGATAGCGGCACGTGCGCGCGGCGCAGGGCCGTTGTCACGGTGGCCGGCAATCCGGTCCGGGAAGCGGCCGGATCATGGGCTTCGGCAGCGGCGCGCGTGGCAATGGCTGCAGCGCCGGTGGCGCCGGCCACCTTGGCGGCCTTCGACGCTTTCGCAGCCTTCGACGTCTTTGCAGGTTTGGCTTTGGCGGCAGGGGCAGCCTGGACGGCGGAGAAGCCGAAGACCGACAGCACGCCGACGACGATGACGGACGACAGGCGGCTGGAGAAAGATGGGGTACGGGGGGAAGACTTGGGCATGGCGAGCATGTTAACGCATGCCCCATGCCTCGCGGATGACGTGAAGCGGCCGTTTCGGGCCGCTTTTCAGATGGGAGGTCGACCACGCGCCGCGTGGCCGGGTCGAACTCAGTTGGCGGCCTGGCAATCCTGCGTGGCCGATGACTTGATCGGCGTGGCATTCGGGATCGGGAAGACCGCGTCGTACGCCCAGTTGTAGAAGAACGCGTAGACCATGTAGTAACCGGCCACGGCGATGTCCATGATGAAGGCGTCCCACAGGCCGATACCGAGGTACCACGCCACCGACGGCAGGAACACGATCAGCAGGCCACCCTCGAACAGGATGGCGTGCAATACGCGAATGGCCGCGCTTTTCTTGAGCTGGCCAGTGAACCGCAGCATCGCGCGGTCGAACATGATGTTGTAGATGAAGTTCCAGGTGGCGGCGATCAACGCGGCCACCGCGCCGACGATGCCCATCTGGTGCAACTCGTAGCCGAAGACCAGGCTCGCCAGCGGGGCGAACGTGATCAAGCCAATCACCTCGAAACCGATCGTGTGACGGATACGGTCTGCTGTGGTGCGCATAAAACCTCCTGAATTGGGGCAAAGCTTTCCGCAAAATCGCGGCGATGGGTGGCATTCTATCGGCCACACCGGCAATCACAAGTTAGGTAGTATCTGAATTTCCGATGGATAGGCGGAATCGCCACATAGGACGCACCCCATGAGCCTCTCGATCGATCAACTCCAGGCATTCGCCGCCGCCGCCGAAACCGGCTCGTTTTCCGCCGCGGCGCGCCACATAGGCAAGGCCCAGTCGGTGGTCAGTGCCGCCGTGGCCAATCTCGAAATCGACCTCGATACCACGCTGTTCGACCGTACCGGCCGTTACCCGGTGCTGACACCCGCCGGTGAGCGGCTGCTTGTTGAGGCGCGCGTGATCTTGGAGCGCTGCGAACATTTCCGGGGCGTGGCCAAGAGCTTGGGCGAAGGTGTGGAGTCGCGCCTCACGCTTGCTGTGGACGAGTTGTATCCCGAGGAAACGCTGGGCGGAATGCTCGAGGAATTTTCTCGACGCTTTCCGTCCGTCGAACTGGAACTGCTGTTCCCGCTAATGGAGGACGTGAGCCGCCTCGTGCTGAGTCAGTGCGCCGACATCGGCATCATGTGGCGCCAGGAAATCCTTCCCCCCGAACTTGGCTTCCATGCACTGGGATGGGTGCCGCTCCCCATCGTCTGCGCGCCCGACCATCCTCTGGCCGGACAGGCGCGCGTCGATTTCGAAGACCTGAAACGCTATCGGCAACTGATGGTCGCCACCCGCAGCGACAGCGAAGAAAAGAAACGCCTGCGCGTGGCAGCCGAAGTCTGGTGGGTGGAAAGCCAATGGGTCATCGTCGAACTGGTCAAGCGCGGCCTGGGCTGGGCCTTCGTGCCATGGCACGTCGTGGCCAACTCGCCAGCCGCCGCCGGACTCGTCTCGCCGAAGCTGGCCTTCCAGGATCAGGACTGGCCCGTACCGCTCGAACTGATCTGGCACAAGCAGCGCCCCCTGGGCAAGGCGGCGACCTGGCTCAAGGAACGGGTCAGCCAGCAGGCGTTGCCAGTGCCGGAGCGGTAGGACGACCTTGCTCCCCCATATCCACCCCATGCCACCCACCCCCCAACGCCTTGATCAACGTCACCGCTGCCGTGTACTGGCGGCCGGTGATCGATAGCGCCGTGCGCTCGGCCGTGTAGGCGGCGGTCTGTGCGGTCAGTACGTCGAGCAGTCCCGCCGTGCCCGCCTTGTAGCGGTTGTTGACGAGCGACAGGGCTTCGCGCGCCGAGCGCAGTGCATCGTTCTGGACGGTGGCTTCCTCTTCCAGCAGGCGCGTGGCGGCGAGGTTGTCCTCGACTTCCTGGAAGGCAGTGAGCACGGTCTGACGGTAGTTGGCCACGGTCTGGTCGTACGCGGCTACGGCTTGCGCCTTGGCTGCGCTGCGCAGGCCGCCATCGAACACGGTGCCAGCGAGTCCGGCGCCCACTGACCAGATGCGGTCCGGCAGAGAGAGCCAGCGCGCGAGCGTGCTGGCGGTGAGTCCGCCCGACGCGGACAGCGACAGCGTGGGGTAGTACGCGGCTTGCGCGACGCCGATATCGGCATTGGCCGATGCCATGCGGCGCTCTGCAGCGCCGATGTCGGGGCGACGTTCCAGCAGTGTGGAGGGTACGGCCACTGGCACGCGCGGCAGCGTGACGTCTGCTTCGGCGACGGCTATGCCCAGATCCGCTGGCGGCTTGCCGACGAGTACTGCCACCGCGTGCTCGTACTGCGCGCGCGTGATCTGGATGTCGATCAGTTGCGCCTGTGCGGATTTCAGTTGGGTTTCGGATTGCAGCACGTCAGAGCGTTGCGCGGTGCCGGCGTTGTACTGGTTCTGCACCAGTTGCAGGGACTTCTGGTAGTCGGCCACCGTGCGCTGGAGCAACGCGCGCTGTGCATCGGCCACGCGGAGCAGGAAGTAGCTTTGCGCGAGGGTGGCCTGTGTCGATAGCAGCGTCGAGGCAAGGTCCGCTTCACTGGCTTGTGCGCCGGCTTCGGCGCTCTCCACCTGGCGACGGATGCGGCCCCACACGTCGATTTCCCACGATGCGGAGAGCGTCGCGCTCTGGCCGTTGGTGATGCGGCCGCCAGAACTCGATGCACCGCGAGAGAGGCCAGCGCTGGCGCCCACCGTCGGGAAGTATCCCGCGCGTGCTGCGGCCAGTGACGCCGTGGCCTGTCGATAGACCGCTTCGGCAGCCTTGATGTTCTGGTTAGAGACCTGCACTTGCGACATCAGCCCGTCGAGCACGGGATCGTCGAACGCGCGCCACCAGTCGGGGCGCGACATCATGTCCTGCGGCTCGGCAGTCTTCCAGTCGCCGGTCCAGACGGGCATGGCATCCGTGGCTTCCTTGAATGCCTTGGGGACGGGCGCATCGGGGCGGCGGTAGTCGGGCCCCACGGCGCAGCCGGCCAGCAGGGCGCAGGCCAGGGCGACAACTGAAATCGAAAAATGGCGGCGATACATGGCAAATGCCCTCATCAGTGTTCGAGGTGCGGCGTGGCGCTATCGCCATCGCCGCGCTGGCGTCGGGCGCGCCAGGCGTTGACTTTCAGACGCCAGCGATCCAGCGTCAGGTAGACCACGGGTGTCGTGTAGAGCGTCAGCAACTGGCTGACCACGAGCCCACCCACAATCGAGATACCAAGCGGCGCGCGCAGTTCTGCGCCGTCGCCACGGCCGATGGCCAGCGGAATCGCGCCGAGCAGTGCAGCAGCCGTGGTCATCATGATCGGGCGGAAGCGCAGCAGGCATGCGCGATAGATGGCATCGCGCGGCGACAAGCCTTCGCGTCGCTCGGCATCGATGGCGAAGTCGATCATCATGATCGCGTTCTTCTTGACGATGCCGATCAGCAGGATCACCCCGATCAGCGCGATGATGCTGAACTCGGTCTTGAACAGCAGCAACGCGAGCAGCGCGCCCACACCCGCCGATGGCAGCGTCGAGAGAATCGTCAGCGGATGTACATAGCTTTCGTACAGCACGCCCAGCACGATATAGATCGTGATGATCGCGGCCAGGATCAGCAGTGGCTGGCTCTTGAGCGAATCCTGGAACGCCTTGGCACCGCCCTGGAAATTGGCCTGCAAGGTCTCCGGCGCGCCGATCTTTGCCATCGCCAGCTTGATCGCGTCGGTGGCTTCGGAGAGCGAGAAGCCTTCGGCGAGGTTGAACGAGATCGTCGATGCGGCGAACTGTCCCTGATGGTTCACACCAAGCGGCGTGCTCGACGGCGTGACCTGTGCGAATGCCGACAGTGGCACGCGGTTCCCGCCGCCCGTGATGATGTAGATATCCTTGAGCGCGTTCGGTCCTTGCAGGTATTCCTGACTCAGTTCCATCACCACGCGGTACTGATTCAGCGGGTGGTAGATCGTGGAGACCAGCCGCTGGCCGAATGCATCGTTGAGGATGGCATCCACCTGCTGCGCGGTCACGCCGAGCCGCGATGCCGCGTCGCGGTCGATGATGACCGATGTCTGCAGGCCCTTGTCGTTGGTGTCGGTATCCACGTCTTCCAGTCCCTTGATATTCGAGATGGCCGCGCGCACCTTGGGCTCCCATGCACGCAGCACTTCGAGGTCATCGGATTGCAGCGTGAACTGGTACGCCGAACTGCTCTGCCGACCGCCGACGCGGATGTCCTGCACCGGCGTCAGGAACAGGCTCGCACCGGGCTCCTTCGCCAGTTTCACACGCAGCCGCGCAATGATCTGGTCCGCCGTTTCGCTGCGTTCTGAGAGCGGCTTCAGCGTCACGAACATCTGCCCGGTATTGCGCTGCGATCCACCGGTGAAGCCGGTCACGTTCACCACAGCCGGATCGGATTGCACGATCTTGATGAAGTTGTCGAGCTTGGTGCGCATCAACTGGAACGACGTGGCCTGATCCGCGCGGATAAAGCCGATCACGCGCCCAGTGTCCTGCTGCGGAAAGAAGCCCTTCGGCACCACGATGTAGAGATAGACGTTCAGCGCGATGGTCAGCAGCAGCACGATCCACACGATGGGTCCGTGGCGCAGCGCCACACCAAGCGTGCGCGCATAGCCATCCTGGAACCACATGAACACGCGTTCCGTCGAGCGGTGGAAGCGGCCCGGACGCTCTTCGTGTGGGGAGCGCAGCAGGCGCGCGCACATCATCGGCGTGGTGGTCAGCGAAACCACGAGCGAAACGAGGATGGCGACCGACAGCGTGATGGCGAACTCCTGAAACAGCCGGCCCACGATGCCGCCCATCAGCAGCAGCGGAATGAACACGGCGATCAGGGACAAGCTCATCGACAGCACCGTGAAGCCCACCTCGCGCGCACCGCGCAGCGCGGCGGCCATCGGTTTCATGCCTTCCTCGATATGGCGCGAGATGTTCTCCAGTACCACGATGGCATCGTCCACCACAAAGCCGGTGGCCACCGTCAGCGCCATCAACGAGAGGTTGTTCAGCGAGAAGCCGCACAGATACATGATCGAGAACGTACCGACCAGCGACACCGGCACCGCCACGCTCGGAATCAGCGTGGCACGCACGTTACGCAGGAACACGAACACGACCATGATGACCAGTGCCACCGAGATCATCAGCGTGTGCTCCACTTCGCGCAGCGACGCGCGGATGGTGGGCGTGCGGTCCATCATCACGTCCATCGAGATTGCGCTGGGAATCATCTTGCGCAGCGTAGGCAGCATCTCGTTGACGCGGTCCACGGTCTCGATGATGTTGGCGCCGGGCGAACGGTTCAGCACCAGCAGCACCGAAGGCTGGCCGTTGGCCGAACCGGCATTGCGGATGTCCTGCACGGAGTCCGTCACGCTGGCCACGTCCTGCAGGCGCACCGGCACCGCAAAGGAGTTGGGCCCCGGATTGGTCACGTTGCCGCCCGTGGCGCCAGAGCTGATGGTCTGCGTGCCACTGCTCGTCGTGATCGTGGTGGTGGTCACGCCGTTGACAGTCTTGGTGCTGACGTTGCCGCCTGCCGTGGCGTTGGCCGTGCTCGCAATCAGCGCACCGGCCGAGGTGGACGAGTACGTGCCCGGCGTGGCGTAGCGGATGATCAGCGGCATGTACTCCTTCGCCGTCATCGCCTGGTCGTTGGCATAGACCTGCCACGCGCGGTCGCGGTTGTCGAGGATGCCGAGCGGACGATTGGCGTTGGTCGCGGCAATCGTGTTGCGTACGTCTTCCAGCGAGATACCGTAGTTGTTCAGCGCCGTGGGGTTGAGCGACACGCGCACCGCTGGCAGCGACGCACCGCCAATCGTGACCTGGCCCACACCTTCCACCTGCGACAGCTTCTGCGAAAGGATGGTCGACGCCGCATCGTAGAGCTGGCCGCGTGTCATCGTCGGCGAGGTCAGCGCGATGATCATGATCGGCGCGTCGGCCGGGTTCACCTTGCGGTAGGTCGGATTGTTCGGCAGGCTCGTCGGCAGCGTGGCGCGCGAGGCATTGATGGCGGCCTGCACATCGCGTGCAGCACCATCGATATCGCGCGAGAGATCGAACTGCAGCGTCACGCGTGTGGAACCCAGCGAACTGCTCGACGTGATTTCCGTGACGCCGGCGATGGTGCCGAGCGCACGTTCGAGCGGCGTGGCCACCGTGGCAGCCATGGTCTCGGGGCTGGCGCCGGGCAACGATGCCGAGACCGAGATCGTGGGGAAGTCCACCTGCGGCAGCGGCGAGACCGGCAACAGCCGGAAGGCCGCGATGCCCGCCAGCAGGATGCCGATGGTTAGCAGCGCGGTGGCGACCGGACGATGGATAAAGGCGGCCGAAAGATTCATCAGGCGTTCGGCTCCTGCGGACGCGGCACGATGGGGCCGTGCTGGCGCGGACCTTCGTCGCCATCGTCATCGCGGCCAAAGCGGCGCTCGCGCCAGTTCTTGAGACGCAGCGCCAGACGGTCGAAGGCGAGGTAGATCACCGGCGTGGTGAACAGCGTCAGCACCTGGCTGACCAGCAGGCCGCCCACCATCGTGATACCGAGCGGACGGCGCAACTCCGAGCCGATACCCGTGCCGAGCATCATCGGCAGCGCGGCCAGCAGTGCGGCCATCGTCGTCATCAGAATCGGACGGAAGCGCAGCAGGCATGCCTGGAAGATCGCATCGTACGGCTTCATGCCCTGCTCGCGTTCGGCTTCGAGCGCGAAGTCGATCATCATGATCGCGTTCTTCTTCACGATGCCGATCAGCAGGATGATGCCGATAATCGCGATGATGCCGAGGTCCTGCCGGAATACGAGCAGCGCCAGCAGCGCGCCCACGCCTGCGGAGGGCAGCGTCGAGAGAATCGTCACCGGATGGATCGTGCTCTCGTAGAGCACACCCAACACGATATACATCGTGATCACGGCGGCCAGGATCAGCCACAGCGTATTCGACAGCGAGGCGCGGAACGCCAGTGCAGCACCCTGGAACTCGGTGGCCATCGAGATCGGCAATCCAATTTCCTTTTCCACCTGTGTGATCTTGTCCACGGCCGCACCGAGCGAGGCACCGGGCGCGAGGTTGAACGAGATCGTCGAGGCCGGGAACTGACCCTGATGGTTGATCACCAGCGGGCCGGTACGCTCGGAGATGCGTGCGATGGAACCCAGCGGCACCTGTCCGCCCGACGAAGACGGCAGGCGCAGTTCAGCCAGCGCGGCGGGACTCGTGCGGAACTCGGGCATGGTTTCCAGCACCACGCGGTACTGGCTGGCCTGCGTGAAGATCGTCGAGATCAGGCGCTGACCGAAGGCGCTATAGAGCGCGCTGTCGATCACGGCAGTGGTGATGCCGAAGCGGGCTGCGGCATCGCGATCGATTTCCACGAAGGCGCGCAGGCCGTTGTTCTGCAGATCGCTCGCCACATCGCGCAGTTCGGGTTCCTGCTTCAATCGCTCGACGAGCTTGGGCACCCATTCGGCGAGCACGGTGGGATCGGGATCTTCCACCGTGAACTGGTACTGCGTGCGCGCCACGCGATCTTCAATCGTCAGGTCCTGCACGGGCTGCATATAAAGCGAGATGCCACCGAGCTTCTGCACCGAATCCTGCAGGCGCTGCGTGACCACGGCCATGGTGTCGCGCTCGCCCTTGGGCTTCAGGTTGATGAGCATGCGGCCTGCGTTGATGGTCTGGTTGGTGCCATCCACGCCGATGAAGGACGATACGCTCGCCACCGCCGGGTCTTGCAGGATCACCTTCTGCACGGCTTCCTGCTTGCGGCCCATCGACTGGAACGAACTGGTCTGCGCGGCTTCGGTGATGGCCTGGATCACACCGGTGTCCTGCACCGGGAAGAACCCCTTGGGCACCACAAGGTAGAGCAGGCCGGTCAGCACCAGTGTGCCGATGGCGACCACGAGCGTAGCGGTCTGGCGCGCGAGCACCCATTCCAGCGCGCGGCCGTAGTGGTGGATCACGCGATCGAAGAAGTGACCCGTGGCGCGGTGGAAGCGGTTCATCTCGGCTTCAGGCACATGGCGCAGCAGGCGTGCGCACATCATCGGCGTCAGCGTCAGCGAGACCACGGCCGAGATCAGGATGGAGACCGCGAGCGTGACCGCGAACTCGCGGAACAGCCGGCCCACGACATCGCCCATGAACAGCAGCGGAATCAGCACGGCCACCAGCGAGAACGTGAGCGAGATGATGGTGAAACCGATCTGCTTGGAGCCTTTCAACGCCGCCGTCATCGGAGTATCGCCTTCCTCGATGTAGCGCATGATGTTCTCGATCATCACGATGGCGTCATCCACCACGAAGCCCGTGGCAATGGTCAGCGCCATCAGCGTGAGGTTGTTGATCGAGAAGCCGGCGAGATACATCACACCAAAGGTGCCCACCAGCGAGAGCGGTACGGCCACGCCCGGGATGATCGTGGCGGAGACATTGCGCAGGAAGATGAAGATCACCATCACCACGAGAGCGATGGCGAGCAGCAGTTCGAACTCCACGTCCTTGACCGAGGCACGGATGGTGGTGGTGCGGTCCGTCAGCAACTGCACGTTCACCGATGCGGGCAGCGCCGACTGCAACTGCGGCAGCAGTGTCTTGATGCGGTCCACCACGTCGATCACATTGGCGCCGGGCTGGCGCTGGATGTTCACCACGATGGCGGGCTTGGCATTGGCCCAGGCGGCAAGACGGCTGTTCTCCGGGCCGTCGACAATCTCGGCCACGTCCGTGATGCGGATCGGCGCGCCGTTCTGGTAGCCGATGATGATCTGCCTGTACTCGTCGGCGGACTTGAGCTGATCGTTGGCGTCGATGGTGGAGGCGCGCGAAGGCCCATCGAAACTGCCCTTGGCGCCGTTCACGTTGGCGCTGCCCACGGCGGTGCGCAAGTCGTCGATCGACATGCCCAGCGATGCCAGCGCCGTCGGGTTGGCCTGGATGCGCACGGCAGGGCGCTGGCCACCGCTGATCGTGACCAGGCCCACGCCCTGGATCTGCGAGATCTTGGCCGCCACGCGTGTATCCACCATGTCCTGCAGCTTGGGCAGCGGCAGGGTGTCGGAGGTCATCGCGATCGTCATGATCGGCGCGTCGGCGGGATTGACCTTGCTGTAGACCGGCGGCATCGGCAGGTCGGCGGGCAGCAGGTTGCCGCCTGCGTTGATGGCGGCCTGCACTTCCTGCTCCGCCACGTCGAGCGACAGTGTCAGTTCGAACTGCAGCGTGATGACCGATGCGCCGCCCGAGGACGACGAGGACATCTGCTTGAGGCCCGGCATCTGTCCGAACTGGCGTTCAAGCGGTGCCGTGACGGCCGACGTCATTACATCGGGACTGGCACCGGGGTAGAGCGTGGTGACCTGGATCGTCGGGTAATCGACTTCAGGCAGGGCCGAGAGCGGCAGCAGCCGGAATGCCAGCAATCCTGACAACAGGATGGCCAGCATCAGCAGGGCCGTGGCAACGGGCCGCTCGATAAATATGCGTGAAGGATTCATGCCGCGTCTGAACTCCTGGCGTAGCCGTTACTGCTGCGGCCGCTGGCCGACGCTGCCGGCGGGATTCGCTGGCGTGGGCGTGGTGGGATTCGGGTTCGCATCGGCATCGCGACGGCGACGTTCGCCCGATGCACCGGCTATACCGGCCGCATCGCTCGCACCGCCGTGTTGGCCGTGCGCACCACTTGCACTGCCCGCACCGTGCGCGCCGCTGGCGCCGCCCCAGTTGCCGCGCCGGCCCCGCGCACGCGCCGAACTCGCTGGCGTCAGTGCCGCAGCGCGTGCGGCCGGGTCCACGGCCTCGACGACCATGCCTTCCTTGAGCCGGTCCGCGCCATCCACCACCACGCGCTCGCCTTCATCCACGCCCTTGAGCACGACCGTGCGCGCGCCGTCGGTCGGACCGAGCGTCACGGTACGTACCTTCACGGCGTTGTCATCGCCCACCACATAGACGAACGTGCCTTGCTGGCCGCGCTGGATGGCCGCCACGGGCACCACCACGGCATCTTGCATGGTGTCCACGCGCGTGCGCACATTGACGAACTGGTTCGGGAACAGCATCCCGTCCTTGTTCTCGAAAATGGCCTTGAGCTTGACCGTGCCGGTGGTGGTGTCGATCTGGTTGTCCGTGGTCAGCAGCGTGCCGTCGGCCAACTGATTGCGCATCTGCCGATCCCATGCCTGCACGGACAGCTTCTCGCCCGCGTTGAGCTTTTTCAGCACGGTGGGAAGGTTGTCTTCGGGGATCGTATAGAGCACGGTGATCGGCTGGATCTGCGTGATCAGCGCGATACCATTGGCGTCGCTGGTGCCCACGATATTGCCCGGGTCCACCTGACGCAGACCGATGCGGCCCGAGGTAGGCGCCACGATCCGCGTGTAGCCGAGCTGGATGCGCGCGGTATCCACATTGCCCTGATCGGTCTTGACCGTGCCTTCGTACTGGCGCACCAGCGCGTCCTGCGTATCCACCTGTTGTTTGGAAATCGAATCCTGACCGAGCAGCGTCTTGTAGCGTTGCTGGTCGAGCCGCGCGTTCTGCAGCAGCGCCTGGTCACGCGCCAGCTGGCCCGTGGCCTGGTCGAGCGTGGCCTGGAACGGGCGCGGATCGATCTCGGCCAGCACGTCGCCGGCCTTGACCATCTGGCCTTCCTTGAACAGCACCTTGAGCAGCGGCCCCGACACCTGCGCGCGCACCGTGACATTGGCCACAGGCGTCACATTGCCCAGCCCGTTCAGCGTCACGTCCATGTCGCGGCGGGCCACGGTATTGACCACCACGGGAGAACGCGGCATTGCTCCGGGTCCACCCGGTCCGCCCGGACCGCCGCGCTGGGCACCCATGCCCGCGCCCGGCGCCCCGGCCGCAGGGGGCTGGGCGGCGTTGCGATGGGCGAGCCAGTACCAGCCGGCACCGGCCAGCACCACGACGATGGCAGCGGCAATCCAGGTGCGCCGGCTGCGAGGCACCCGGTGGCGGGGTGGGTTGGGCGGGGTGGGTTGACCTTGTTCTGGGTGAGACATGACCGGAATCCTGGGAGCGGCACGACAAAAAAGAGGTGCGTGCCAAACGGTATTCGCACAGCGGGGCAGCCGCCTGTGACGGAGAAGTGGCAGCAGTATGCCGCATCGCGATGACAGGGCGACCCGCCGAATGGTGGGATGGCGCCAGTCGAGGCGCGTCATGGGATGCAAGCATAATGTGCGGCCGTCACCCCACCTATTTCAGGGCTGGACGGTTTTATTACAGCGGATTACCAGCGACGCGGGTGTAACCTCCAGAAACAAAACGGCCGGGCCGATTTGCAATATGTGGCGGCTGGCCTGTCTATCATTCGGCTATGCGAACGAACCAGCCTACCCAGATCCTCGTCGTCGACGACGATCCCGAACTGCGCGACCTCCTGCGCGAATACCTGACGTCCCAGGGCTTTGCCGTCTCGGTGCTGCACGACGGCGACGGCCTGCAGGCCCGCCTCGAACGCGAGCGGCCCGCGCTGATCGTGCTCGACCTGATGATGCCCAAGGTCGATGGTCTGACCGCGCTGCGCAACCTGCGGGCCAAGAACGACGACATTCCGGTGATCCTGCTGACCGCGCGCAGCGACGAGATCGACCGCATCGTCGGCCTGGAAATCGGCGCCGACGATTACCTCGGCAAGCCTTTCTCGCCGCGCGAGCTGCTGGCGCGCATCAACGCCGTGCTGCGCCGCAAGCTGGCCCGGCCCGCCGCCGCGCCGGAAGACCGCGAATCCATCGCCTTTGGCCCGTTCCGCGTGAATTTCCGTCAGCGGTCGCTGGAGCGTGCGGGGCAGGCCGTGTCGATCAGCGATACCGAGTTCGCGCTGCTCAAGCTGCTGCTGATGCATCCGCTGGAAGTGCTGTCGCGCGAGCGCATTGTCGAACTGATGTACGGCACGGCCAACGGCATCAGCGATCGCGGCATCGACGTGCAGATCTGGCGCCTGCGCCGGCTGCTCGATGAGGATGCGCAGCGTCCACGCTATATCCAGACCGTGCGCGGGCGTGGCTACACGTTCGTGCCCGACGAGGCCGAGGACAGCATCCTGCAATGAAGCTCCGCATCGACACCCTGTTCGGCCGCATGGCGCTGCTGATTGCTGCCGTGCTCGTGATCAGCCATTTCTCGTGGCTGGCAATCCTGCGCATGGATCGCCGCCAGCAGCAGATTGACTATTCCGTCGATCAGATGATGTTCCAGCTCGACAGTATCGAACGGGCGCTTGATGCCAAGCCGCCCGTGGCGCTGCCGAGTCTGATCGAGGTGTCCGAGACGCCGGGTGTCGATCAGCAGGCCGGTCAGCCTAACCCTGGCCGTCCGCGCCGGCTGGTGGAGCAGTTCACGCGGCGCTTGCCGCAGGGCACCGAAGTGCGGCTGGAAGATGAACTGTCCACGCCGCGCCTGTGGATCAAGCTGCCGAACCGCAATCGATGGATCGCCATGCCGATCCTGTTCGTCCACAATCCGCCGCCCGATAACCGCCTGATGCCGGGCGTGGTGCTGGTGGTGGGCGTGGCGATTATCTTCGCGCTGTTCGTGGCGTGGCAGATCCAGCGCCCGGTGCGCGACATGGCGGAAGCGGCGGAGAAACTGTCGCGCCAGCAGGCCGTGCCGCCGCTGCGCGAGCGCGGTCCGCACGAACTGCGCCAGTTGATCGAGCGTTTCAATCGGATGGTGGCGGACCTGTTCCGCATCGACCAGGAACGCAACACGATGCTGGCGGGCATTGCCCACGACCTCAAGACCCCGCTGGCCCGGCTGCGGCTGCGCGCCGAGATGCTGTCCGATCCCAAGGCCGCTGCGGGCGTGACGCGCGATGTGGAATCGATGTCGGCCATCGTCGAACAGTTCCTGACGTTTGCCCAGAGCAGCGAACCGACCGCACGGCCTGTGCCGGTGGATAAACGCATCCACGAACTGGCGGCGTCGTTTCTGGAGCAGGAGCGCCATGTCGTGCTCGAACTCATGGCCGGCGACGGCTTCCGCATGATCGCCACGCAGCTTGACCGCATCATCGGCAACCTCGTGGACAACGCCTATGCCTACGGCGAGCCGCCCGTCTATGTGGCCACGGCGCGCACGCATGAAGGCTGGCGCCTGACCGTGGAGGACCAGGGCCCCGGCATTCCCGAAGACGCCATCGAGCGCGTGACGATGCCTTTCGTCCGGCTCGATCCGGCACGCGGCGGCAATGCGCATTCGGGGCTGGGCCTGGCGATCGTGGATCGGCTGGTCAGGCAGGGCGGGGGGCGACTATCGATCAGCAACCGCGAAGAAGGCGGGTTGCGCGTGGAGATGGTGTTTCCGTTTGCAGCGCTGGCGCAGGCGGCTTAGGTTCGCCTTTCTCTCACCGATTGTTTTCTCCCCTCTCCCGCCATGCGGGAGAGGGGCGGGGGTGAGGGCCGGAAGCCCTGCTTGCCGATCAACTCGCAATTTTCACCGCTTGCCCTCTCCCCCGCCCCTCTCCCAGTGGGAGAGGGGAGAGTACCGACGGGATAGCTACCGCCGCTAACCCCTCAAACCTTCTTCTTCTCCCCAATGCGGCTTTCCTTGCCCGCCAGCAGCTTTGCGATATTGCTGCGATGGCGCGCGATCAGCAGCACGCTGATCACGAGGACCGCGCCGGCGATGATATCCACGCCGAACATCAGCACGTAGAAGAACGGCGCGAAGATCGCGGCCATCAGGGCGGCCAGCGAGGAATAGCGGAAGAAGACCGCGATGATGAGCCAGGTAGCCAGCGTGCCGGCGCCCAGCAGCGGCTCGATGGCGAACAGGATGCCGGCTGCGGTGGCGACGCCCTTGCCGCCCGCAAAGCGGTGAAAGACCGGGAACAGGTGACCCAGGAACACGGCCAGCGAGGCCAGCGCGAGTCCGGTGTCGTCCAGGCCGTAGCTGGCGCCCAGGTGCTTGGCCAGCATGACGGCCACAAAACCTTTCAGGCCGTCGCCGATCAGCGTCAGGATGGCAGCCTTCTTGCTGCCGCTACGCAGCACGTTGGTGGCGCCGGGGTTGCCTGATCCATAGGTATGGGGATCGGGCAGGCCCATGGCCTTGCTGACCACGACGGCGAAGGACACCGATCCGATCAGGTAGGCGAGGACGGCAAACAGCAGGTTGGCGATGGTGGGCGACATGGGTCTTGTGGCGTGGGACGGCTCTGATTTTGGGCTGGCGCGATTGTAGCGCGGCGCCGGGATAGCGGGCGGATCAGTCGGGCAGGGCGCACTCGACGGGCTTGGCTTCGAGCAGATCAGTCAGCGCCGATGGCGCGATGCTGACCAGATAGCCGCGACGTCCGCCGTTGATGTAGATCGTGTCCAGCGCCAGCACCGAGGCTTCCACATAGACCGGCATGCGCTTTTTCGTGCCGAACGGCGACGTGCCGCCGACCATGTAGCCGCTATGGCGCTGGGCCACCTCGGGCTTGCACGGCTGCACGCTCTTGCAGCCAATCTGCCGCGCGAGGTTCTTGGTCGAGACCGAGCAGTCGCCGTGCATCAGCACGATCAACGGCCGCGCGGCTTCGTCTTCCATCACCAGTGTCTTGATCACGTTGTGCTCGGGCACGCCGAGCTGGCGCGCCGATTCGCCGGTGCCACCGTGATCCACGTAATCGTAGGGATGTTCGCCGAACGTGACACCCTGCTTGCGCAGCATTTGCGTGGCGGGGGTTTCGGAGACGTGCTTGCTTTTGCTCATGATCGGGACTTCCGCACGTCAGCCGCGCGGATGGTGTTGCAGGTGCAGTTCGCGCAGGCGCTCGCGCGCCACGTGCGTGTAGATCTGCGTGGTCGAGATATCGGCATGGCCCAGCAGCATCTGCACCACGCGCAGGTCCGCGCCGTGATTCAGCAGGTGCGTGGCAAAGGCGTGCCGCAGCGTGTGCGGGGAGAGCGGCGCGTGAATGCCGGCCTCGCGCGCATGTTTCTTGATGAGGTGCCAGAACGCCTGGCGCGTCATGCCCTCGCCGCGCTGCGTGACGAACAGTTCGTCGCAGGCGCGGCCCGCGAGCAGGGCGGGGCGGGCTTCGGCGAGGTAGTCGCGCAGCCAGTCGCCGGCCTGCGCGCCGAACGGCACCAGCCGCTCCTTGTTGCCCTTGCCGCCCACCACGCGCGCTACCCCTTCGTTGAGTCCGATCTCGATCGTCTTCATGTTGGTGAGTTCGGACACGCGCAGGCCGCTCGCGTACATCAGTTCGAGCATGGTGCGGTCACGCAGGCCCAGCGGCGTATCGGTGTCGGGGGCTTCCAGCAGTGCCTCGACATTGGCTTCGGACAGCGTCTTCGGAAAACGCGGTGGCTGTTTGGCAGGACGCAGCAGCAGGCAGGGATCGGCCTCGATCATGTGCTCGCGCAGCGACCACTGGTAGAAGCGCCGGAACACCGTGAGGCGGCGATTGGCCGAAGACGCCCGCGTCTCGCTGTGGCGCGCGGCAAAGTAGGCGGTGAGCGCGGTGTCGTCCACGGCCAGCAGCGTGGACGTTTCGCTCTCGTGCAGCCAGCGCGTCAGCAGCGCGAGGTCGCGGCGATAGGCGTCGATGGTGTTGCGGGAGAGTCCGTCTTCGAGCCACAGCGCGTCGCAGAAGCGGTCGACCAGTGACAGGTCGTCATCGAGCCCCGCCGTCATAGCAACATCGCACCTTCGTGACGCAGCAGCCAGCGCTTGACGCCCAGGTGGAAGCCTTCCTCGCCATGGTGCGCAAAACCACCCAGCCCATTGGCGGCCACCACGCGATGGCACGGAATCACGATCGGAAACCAGTTCTGTCCGCATGCCTGACCCACTGCGCGCGGCATGCTTTGCAGAGATTTGGCGATGGTGCCGTAGGTCGTCAGCCCGCCACGCGGCACGGCGGAAATCGCCCCCCAGACCTTGCGCTGGAAGTCGGTGCCGCGCGCGGCCAGCGGCAGGTCGAAAACGAAGTCGGGGTTGTCATAGTAGGCGGCAAGCTGCGTCGCCACGCGCTGTAGCAATGTGCCGACGGGAGCAATCTCGTCGAAGCTGTCAGGCAGGTAGACGATCTCATGCACCTGATCGCCAATGACGCGCACGCCAACCTTGCCGAACGGCGCAGGCAGGATGGCATCGAACTTGGGAGACATGGCGGTGAGAGAGGGCGGAAATACGGAATTCTATGCTGATTTTGGCTTGCCACTACTCCCGGTTTGCTCCCCTCTCCCGCGAGCGGTCCCCTCGGTTTGCTCCCCTCTCCCGCGTGGCGGGAGAGGGGCGGGGGAGAGGGCCAGCCGTTCAAATTGCCGATATGGCCAGCCGCAGCGCGCGCCACAAAAACAAACAAGGACCACATCGCTGTGGTCCTTGCCTGTATGCGTCAGGATTTGAACCGCCTGCCCTCTCCCCCAACCCCTCTCCCGCGAGCGGAAGAGGGGAGCGAGTCAGCAGCAGCCTGATGCCCTTACTGCTCCAGCTTGATGTTCTGAACCTTCACCAGGTTCTTCATCTTGTCGAATTCCTTCTTGATTTCGGCGGCGTGCTGGGCCGGGGTGTTGCCCGACGGTTCGGCGCCAGCGGTGCGCAGGCGCTCCGCGAAGCCCTTGTCCTGCAGGGCCTTGACCACGGCGGCGTTCAGCTTGGCGATCACGTCGTCAGGCGTGCCGGCCGGTGCCACCAGGCCGTACCAGGCCGGGTCGTTCGGCTCCTTGAGGCCCATTTCGCCGAAGGTCGGCACGTCGGGCAGGCCCTCCACGCGCTTGTTCCAGGCCACCACGATCGGGCGCAGCTTGCCGGCCTTGATGTAGGGCATCGACGACGGCAGGTTGTCCACCATGATCGGCACCTGGCCGGCCAGCACGTCGTTCAGTGCCGGGCCCGCGCCACGGTACGGGATGTGGACCATGAACGTCTTGGTCGAGACCTTGAACTGCTCGCCCAGCATGTGGCCGAAGCCGCAGGTGCCCGACGATGCGAACGAGTACTTGCCCGGGTTGGCCTTCAGCACGGCCAGGAACTCCTTGTAGTCCTTGGCCGGGAAGCTCGGGTTGACGGCGATCACGTTCGCCACGTTCGCCACGTTGGCGATGGGCTTGAAGTCCTTGATCGGGTCGTACGACAGCTTCGGGTTGCAGGCCGGGTTCACGGCCATGGTCGACACCGTGGAGATACCGATCGTGTAGCCGTCCGGGGCCGACTTGGCGATGGCGTCGGCACCAATCGAGCCACCGCCACCGGCGCGGTTTTCCACCACCACGGGCTGGCCCAGGATGCGGCTCATCTGGTCGGCCACGCCACGGCCGACGATGTCGGTCGTGCCGCCTGGTGCAAACGGAATGATCAGGCGGATCGGCTTGGTGGGGTAGGCGGTCTGGGCGTGTGCGACCGATGCCACGGAGGCAACGGCGGCGATGGCCACGGTCAGGATGGTTTTGCGAGCTTGCATGAGAAGAGAGTCTCCCGTCATAAGGCCGGACGGATCGCGTCCGGCGAGGTTGCATCAACTGGAGCGCCATGGGCGGGTTGCCATGGCACGCCGGCTTACCGGATCAGCCGCCCAGCAGTCCGCGCTTGAGGTTGCGGTCCACCGGGTGCTCACCCAGGAAAATGCGCAGCACAGCCTGGTAGAAATCCTCGCCATGAATCGCTTGTCCGCGAGGGATGCCGTTCAGCGTGATGGCCGTGCCGCCGTCAGGCGTGAAATCGAAATTGATGATGTCGCCGCGATGCGCCGGGCCTATCTGGGCCATCGTACGCTCCAGTTGCGACACCCGGTCGGACAACAGCTTGAGCTGCAGTTCCGAATGATTCTCGCGCAGCCCTTCGTTGAGGGCTTTTACGAATGCCGTGGTTTCCACCTCGCGCAGCGGCCGGATCTGCAACCGCTTCGGACCAGGCGTGACCAGCGCCAGCGTGGCATTGCGCGCGCGTTCCGGCAGGTAGAGTCCCGCCGCATAGCCCTTGACGATAAAGGCCTGCCGCAGCCCGGTGCCGTTGAGCGGCAGTTCCTTGCCACCCAGGCGCGCCGCATCGTCGAACCGTACGCCGCCGATCTCCATGGCCGAAGCCGTGGGCAACAGCGCACCCAGCACCAGCGCGGTACACAGCGAGGCGGCAAGGCGGCGGACGTGCCGCGTGCGGAGGATTCGGGACTGCGCGGACTTCATGGCTACGACGATGTAAGACGGCAAACAACCGCGGCTGCCAGTGCGGGCAGGACTGCGGGCAAGACGAAATTCAGCGTGCCATGCTGCAGGAATTCTGAAAAAATACCCATCCGTATCTGCCCTAGCCTTCACTTTCGACGAAGCGGGTCGTCAGAACCCACGATAACTAGAGAAACATTCGAGACATGTCTGCCGCGCTGCTGCTGGTGCCGGACTTCAGCCTGATCCTCATCGGGTGGCTGCTGGTGCGCTACACCCCGTTCGACCGGGCCTTCTGGGGTGGCGTGGAACGCCTGGTCTACTTCGTGCTGTTCCCCGCTTTGCTGTTGCAGTCCACCAACAGCGCCACGTTCGATTTCTCCTCCACCTCCGCCATGCTGGGCCTGGCCGTGGCCACGATGACCTTCGGCATCGCCACCGGCTATCTGGTCAAGTTCGTGTTGCGGCCAGACCCGGTGGATTTCGCCTCGGGCCTGCAGACCGCGTTCCGCTTCAACTCGTATATCGGCCTGGCGCTGGCCGCGCGGCTCGGCGGCGGCGAGGGGCTGGCGCTGATGGCGCTGGTGGTGGGCGTCACGGTGCCCGCGTGCAACGTGGTGGCCGTCTGGGCGTTGGCCCGCCACGGCGAGGCCAAGCTGCTGCGCGAGCTGGCGCGCAACCCGCTGATCCTGGCCACGGCCACGGGGCTCATCACGAACCTGCTGGGGCTGCATCCGCCCGATGTGGTGGCGATGACGCTGAACCGGCTCGGCTCCGCATCGACGGCGCTGGGCCTGATGACCGTGGGCGCGGGATTGCAGATCAGCGGCGCCACCGGCACGCTGGGGCCGATGGCCTGGTGGACCGGCGTGAAGCTGCTGGCCATGCCGTGCTTCGCGTGGATCGTCGGAAAGTATCTGCCGCTGACGACGCTGCAGTATCAGATCGTGGTGCTCTACGCCTCGCTGCCCACCGCATCGAGCGCGTACATCCTGGCTGTGCGGATGGGCGGCAATGGGCCGATGGTGGCCGCGACGATTTCCGCGATGACGATTGCGGCGGTGGTGACCACGCCGTTCTGGTTGGTGCTGGTGGAATGAATTTTCCCTGCCGTGTTTTGCTCCCCTCTCCCGCGTGCGGGAGAGGGGCGGGGGAGAGGGCCAGCGCATCAAGTCCTGACCAGGCTTGTGACGGGCGAAACGCCGGCCCTCTCCCCTAACCCCTCTCCCGCTCGCGGGAGAGGGGAACCAAAACAGTTGGGAGTGGCGAGGTTTCCTGCCCCAACGCCCACTCGATATGCTCACGCACCAGCGGTGTCGCCTCATCCAGACGCGCCATCAGCGCCGCACGAATCCGCTCCGCCAGCACCGGATCATTTGCCCCCGCACTCCGTAGTCCATTCCCCAGGCCCACTGCCAGATTCCGCAGCCACCGCTCGTGTCCGATACGTCGAATCGGACTACCTTCGAGCCGCTGGTTGAACTCCGCATCGGTCCAGTTGAACAGGTCCACCATGTCGGGCGCGTCGAAGCCGTTGCGCACATCGAAATCGGGCAGCGTGGCGCGGTGCGCGAACTTGTTCCAGGGGCACGCTACCTGGCAGTCGTCGCAGCCGTAGATGCGATTGCCCATCGGCGCGCGCAATGCTTCCGGGATGGCGCCCTTGTGCTCGATGGTCAGGTAAGAAATACAACGGCGCGCGTCCAGCCGGTAGGGCGCCAGGATAGCCTGCGTGGGACACACGTCGATGCAGCGGCGGCACTGGCCGCAATGCGGTTCCGTGGCGGGATCGGCCGGCAGCGGGATATCGACGAGGATCTCGCCGAGGAAGAACATCGAGCCACCCTCCCGATCCAGCAGCAGCGTGTGCTTGCCTCGCCAGCCGAGTCCGCCCTGGCTGGCCAGCGCCACTTCCATGACGGGTGCCGAATCGGTAAAGACGCGGTAGCCGAACGCGCCGATGGCGGTCTCGATGCGCGCGGCCAGTTGCTGCAGGCGGTTGCGCAGCACCTTGTGATAGTCCCGGCCCCGGGCGTAGAGCGAGATCACGGCCGTGGCCGGGTCGTCGAGCCGGGCCTGTTCGTGGCCGCGCCAGTCGTCGGGACCCTGCGCGGGGAGGTAGGGCATGCGGGCCACGATGGCACGTACCGTACCGGGCACGAGTTCGCCGGGACGGGCGCGCTTTGTACCGTGGTTCGCCATATAATCCATGTCGCCGTGGTAGCCCGCCTGCAGCCACGCCAGCAGGCCCGCTTCGGCATGCCGAAGGTCCACGTCCGCGATGCGGACCGCATCGAAACCGAGTTCGGCGCCCCAGGCGCGAACGGACGCCGCCAGCGCAGCCAGGTCCGCCTGCGAAGCATCGGAGGCTTCGGAAGCTGGACTGGCATGCGCCGGCGCGGGATCTGTCTCTGTAGATTCGGGGGACGGGGCGGGCACTGCACGGTCGATCATCCCTGAATTGTACGCAATGCCCCTGCTCGAAGAACGTATCCTGCCGCTGCCTGACGAAGCCGCCACCGAACGGTTCGGCGCTGCGCTGGCCGGAGCCGTCCGCAATATGCCGCCGCGCACGGTCCATGTGCAGCTTTCCGGCGACCTGGGCGCGGGCAAGACCACGCTCTCACGCGCCGTGCTGCGCGCGCTGGGCCACGCCGGCAAGGTGCGCAGCCCCACCTACACGCTGTGCGAGCCCTACGCCGTGGCGCGCGCCGACGGCTCGCCGCTCACCGTCTACCACTTCGACCTGTACCGCTTTGCCGATCCCGAGGAGTGGATCGACGCTGGCTTCCGGGACTGTTTCGCCGAACCGGCCTTCAACCTGGTGGAGTGGCCCGAGAAAGCGGGGCGACTGTTAGGGGAACCCGACCTGCACGTGTTGCTCCAATCGGACAACCGTGTGCAATCCGCGGTTGAAAATGGCGCCAATCCAGCCGATAACGATGCCGAAGCGGGCGCCGATCGTCGCATGGCCACCCTGCGCGCCTATACTCCCCTTGGACTTACCTTGCTGAACGCATGCTGATCAAGCGACTTGCCACCGACCGACCCGATGGACCCGACGGACTGTTCCAGGCCCGCCGCAAATGGATGGCGCAGGCCCTGAAGGTCAGCGCCGGGACGGTCGTGCTGACGCTGGCCGGCCCGCAGATCGCGTCGGGCGCCGGCATCGTCGCCGTGCGCGTCTGGCCCGCCGAGGACTACACGCGCGTCACCATCGAATCCGACGAAAAGCTCGTCGCTGTCCACCAGATGATCCGCAACCCGGATCGGCTGGTGGTCGATATCGACGGGCTGGATCTCTCGCCCACGCTGCGCGAGCTGGTCGCCAAGATCACGTCGAATGACCCATACATCCAGTCCGTGCGCGTGGGCCAGAACCGCCCGAAGGTCGTGCGGATGGTGTTCGATCTCAAGGAAGACGTTTCCCCGCAGGTGTTCACGCTGCTGCCGATTGGCGACTATCGCAACCGGCTGGTGTTCGACCTGTATCCGGTCAATCCGCCCGATCCGCTCTGGAAACTGGTGCGCGATACCGAAGACAAGCAGCGCCGCTTTGCCTCCACGCCACCGCCGCACGGCGCCGAACAGCAGATCGCAGGCGCCCCGGCCGGTGCGGAGGAAGACGCGATTGGCGCCATCGTCCGCAAGTTCGAGGATCGCGGCCAGTTGCCGCCGGCCACGACCGCGCCGCCGCCCGTGGTGGCAACCGTGAAGCCGAAGCCCACGCCCGAGAAGCCCGCCGCCGTGGCGGTGCCGCCGCCGGTGGCACAAACCAACGTACCGCCGCCAAGCCAGTTCAAGATGCGCCGCCTGCTGACCGTGGCGCTCGATCCGGGCCATGGTGGTGAAGACCCCGGCGCCACCGGCGCAGCGGGTTCGCGCGAGAAGGACGTGGTGCTGCAGATCGCGCACCGCCTGCGCAAGAAGATCGATTCCGAGCCGAACATGCGCGCCATGATGACGCGCGATTCGGACTTCTTCGTGCCGCTGAACGTGCGCGTGCAGAAGGCCCGCCGCGTGCAGGCGGACCTGTTTGTCTCGATCCACGCCGATGCCTTCGTGCAGCCCACGGCAAGCGGCGCCTCGGTGTTTGCATTGTCCGAGCGCGGCGCATCGAGTTCCGCTGCGCGCTGGCTGGCGAACAAGGAAAACAACGCCGACCTGATCGGCGGCACAAACATGGGCAACAAGGATGCCCAGGTCTCGCGCGTGCTGCTCGATCTCTCCACCACGGCGCAGATCAACGACAGCATGCAGGTCGGCAAGGCCGTGCTGCAGGAGATCGGCGGCATCAACCGGCTGCACAAGGGCAGCGTGGAACAGGCCGGGTTTGCCGTGCTCAAGGCACCGGACATCCCATCGATCCTGATCGAGACCGCCTTCATCAGCAATCCCGAGGAAGAACGCAAGCTCAACGACGACGCCCACCAGGAACAACTGGCCAACGCCATCCTGCGCGGCATCAAGGCGTACTTTGCGAAGAACCCGCCGCTGTCGAAAAATCCGTCGGTGTAGTGCTCAATTACTCCCGGTTTTCTCCCCTCTCCCGCGAGCGGGAGAGGGGCGGGGGAGAGGGTCAGCAGTTCAAATGGCGATGTGGTCGGCAAGCAGACCCTCCAGCCCTCTCCCCCAACCCCTCTCCCGCCATGCGGGAGAGGGGAGTACAAACAAGGCAGGAGCAAGCAGCAACAAAAAAACGGCGCCAAAGCGCCGTTTTTTCATTACCGCAGCAAACTCAAATCAAGCCCGCACCGCCCCCCGTTCCTCCACATCGTCCCGCTGCGCATAGCGCGACGCGATGACCGAGCAGACGATCAGTTGCAGCTGGTGATACACCATCAGCGGCAGCACCAGCAGGCCCAATGCCGGGTGGCCGGCAAACAGGATCTTGGCCATCGGGATACCGTTGGCCAGGCTCTTCTTCGAGCCGCAGAACACGGCAGTGATCTCGTCTTCGATCGAGAAACCAAGGCGACGTGCGACGAAGGTGGTCGTGCCGAGAATCACGAACAACATCACGGCGGCGATACCCATCACGGCACCAATGGTCTGCCACGAATACTGGTGCCACAGGCCCGCAGCGGTGGCATCGCAGAACGACGAATACACGATCAGCACGATCACGCCGCGGTCGATCTTGGTGGTGATCTGCTTCTTGGTGGCCAGCCACTTGCCGATCAGCGGACGTGCCGCCTGGCCCAGCGCAAACGGCAGCAGCAGTTGCAGCGCCACGCCCATCAGTGCACGACCCAGCGGCATCGAGGCGCCGCTGGCGCTGATCACCAGACCCATCAGCAGCGGGGTCAGCGCCATACCGATCAGGCCGGAGATGGTGGCGTTGAAGATGGCGCCCGGTACGTTGCCGCGCGCCATCGACGTCATGGCCACGGAGGACGACACGGTGGACGGCAGCGCGCACAGGTAGAACACGCCCAGCAACAACTCAGGCGGCAACTGGTTGCGCAGCGACAACATCAGCAGCACACCCACGATCGGGAACACGATGTACGTGAACGACTGCACGAACACATGCAGGCGCCAGTGCTTGGCACCGGACACGAGCTTGTCGCGCGACAGCGCCGCGCCGTGCAGGAAGAACACCAGCGCGACCCCAAGACTGGTCACGGTGCCAAGTTGCAGCGGGCCGTCACCGGCACCGATTTCGGGTGCGAGCAGCGCCACGCCGATGGCGCAGAGCATGATCAGCACGAACCCGTCGATAAGGTCGTAGATCTTTTTGAAAGGGGCGAGGATGGCTGACATTGGGGATAGTGCTTAAGGGTTTCCGCTTGGTATTGTTCGCTTGTCTTGTCTAGAATGCAAATTCATTTATTGCATCCATATATTTCGTAGTTGCATGAATTACACACTGCGGCAGTTGCGGGTTTTCCTGGCGGTGGCGGCGCACGGCAGCTTCAGCCGGGCGGCAGATGCCGTCGGCCTCACCCAGCCCGCCGTCAGCCGCGGGGTGGCGGAGCTTGAAGAGGCGCTTGGCATACGTTTGCTCGACCGCACTACGCGCGAGGTGGTCCTGACCGATGCCGGCACCGCGCTTGTTCCCGCTCTGGAGCGACTTCTGGGCCAGCTCGACGACACGCTGGAAGAGACCCGCCAACTTGGCGAGCGTTATCGGGGGAGGGTGGTGATCGCCAGCGCGCCTACGATCTCGGCGCGGCTGATGCCGATGTACGTGTCGGCCTGCGCGGCCGAGTATCCGGAAATCCGGCTATATGTCCGCGACAACGTGCAGGCCGACGGCCTGGAACAGATCCGTGCGGGGGCAGTGGATTTCGGCGTGCTGATCGATCCGCTGACCCGCGACGGCCTGACGATATCGCCGCTGGCGACCGATCCATTCTGCTTCGTCTGCCGCCGCGATCATCCACTGGCGCAGGCCGAATCGGTGCCCTGGCGTGCACTGCATGGGGAGCGGCTGGTGCTGCTCGACTTTGCGTCCGGCAGCCGGCCGTTGATCGATCGCATCCTGGCTCGCCATGGCGTGGTGCCCCACGTGGTGCAGGAGCTGGGGCATTCAGCCAGCGTATTCGGGATGGTAGAGGCGGGGATCGGCGCCTCGGTGCTGCCGTCGTTCTCGTTGCCGTTGCCGGCGGCGTCGCCGCTGGTCGCGCGGCCATTGACGCCGCGCGAGGACCGCAACATCGTCATGGTCCGACGTGAGGACCGCTCGCTATCGCCAGCCGCCGCCGCAGTCTGGAACATGGTCCAGACCATGCCGATTCCAGCCGAAGCGGTGACTGACTGACTTGCCGGCTTACTGGGGCGAGGCGGTGAAGAGCGCCGCTTCCAGCGCGAAGCTGCCATCGGCCTGCACGCGATAGCGCTCACGCACTTCGGCGGGTGCCTTGTCCCACAGGTGGCGAATGGCGGCTTGCGCCACCTCGGGCGTGCGCATCCGGGCCACCCAACTGGCGAACTCGATCTCGATGCGCCAGACCGGCGAGACCTCGACATCGAAGCCGGCATCCCTGAACAGTTGCGTCCAGCCCGTGGGCGTGTAGTCGCGGATATGCGACGGATCGCGCAGCAGTTCGACGGACTGGAGCCACGTATCGCACAGCGGGTCCTCGGCGCCGACGATATCGATCAGTACCACCTTGCCGCCTGGCTTCACCACGCGACGGATTTCACGCAGGGCGGCGGGCACGTCGCGCCAGTGATGCGCGCTCATGCGCGATACCACCGCGCAGAAGCTGGCGTCGTCAAATGGGAGGGTTTCGGCGGCGCCCTGTTGCGTGCGGATGTTGGCGAGACCGCGATCCGTGGCCGCTGCCGCCACCACGCCGAGCATTTCGGCGGAGAGATCGTAAGCCACCACTTCGTTTGCCATCGAGGCTGCAGCAAAGCTCGCGTGGCCCGCGCCGCAACCGAGGTCCAGCACGCGGCTGTGAGCCACGGGCTTCAGGTGAGCCAATGCCTGTCTGAGTTGTTCGAGGTCCGCGCCCTGGGCGTGGACGGCGCTGGTCAGGTACGCACTGGCGGTGGCGCCGAACTGGGCGGCGACGAGTTCTTGTTGTTGCATGGGAGGTGCCTCGTTCTTGTGGAGGGGGATTCGGTTTCAATTGCCCTGGGCCCGGGGTTCACGTACTGTAGACCTCGCTTTTTCCCGGTACAAGTCACCGATTTATCCTGGTATAAGAATCACCACCATGTCTGTGGAACCGCTCGATTTCCCCTCGCAGCCCGTATCGCCAGCCTCATCCGTTTCGCGCGATGGCGAACTGGGCGCCTTTCTGCGCAGTCACCGCGAGCGGCTGTCGCCAGCCGAAGTCGGCCTGCCGGTGGGCCGGCGCCGCCGCACGCCGGGTCTGCGGCGCGAGGAAGTGGCGCAACTGGCGGGACTGAGTGCGACATGGGTGACGTGGCTGGAGCAGGGACGACCCGTGACAATGTCGGGACGCGCGCTGCACAGCCTGGCGCAGGCGCTGCGGCTGTCCCGCGCGGAGCGTGCCTACCTGTTTGCGCTCGCCGGCAAGCCCGAGCCGCGATCCGAAGCCGACCCCGGCGTGCCGCCCGCCTTGCTGGCCAGCGTTCATGCCATCGGCGTGCCGGCGTATCTGCTGGATCGACAATGGACGGCGCTGGCCTGGAATCAGGCGGCGGCTGAACTGTTCGTGGGATGGCTCGATGAGGCGTCGGGCGAGAAGAACCTGCTGCGCGCGATGTTCCTGTCGCCAGGGCTGCAGGCATTAGTGGCCGACTGGCCGCACCGGGCGGCGCGGCTCGTGGCGGAATTCCGTGTGCATAGTCTGCGCCATGCCGAAGACCCGCCAACGCGTGCGCTGATCGAGCAATTGATGGCGGACAGTCCGGCGTTTGCCAACGCATGGCGTTCGCAGGACGTGGAGGAGCGGCAGGGCGGCCGGCGCGGGTTTCACCACCCGGCGCGCGGCCTGATTACCTTCGAGCAATTGACGCTCGTGCCGCCCGCCGCGCCGGGGATGATGCTGGCGATGCTGATGCCGGCGGAGTAGCGCTTCGATCTTACTTCGGCTGCATCCGAATCGCGCCATCAAGGCGGATCACTTCGCCATTCATCATCGTGTTGCCGATGATGGCTTGCGCCAGCTTGGCGTACTCGGTGGGGCGGCCCAGACGCGGTGGGAACGGCACCATCTTGCCGAGCGCATCCTGCACTTCCTGCGGCATGCTCATCAGCATCGGTGTCTCGAACAGGCCCGGGGCAATGGTCATGCAGCGCACGCCGTCACGCGCGAGATCACGCGCAATGGCCAGCGTCATGCCGACCACGCCACCCTTCGACGCCGCATAGGCAGCTTGCCCGATCTGGCCATCGAACGCCGCCACCGAGGCGGTATTGATGATCACGCCACGCTCGCCTTCGGCGTCCGGCGTGTTCTGCACCATCGCCGCTGCAGCCAGGCGCGTCATGTTGAAGGTGCCGATCAGGTTCACGCGGATGGTCTTCTCGAAGGCATCGAGCGGATGCGGACCGTTCTTGCCAACCGTCTTGGACGCCACGGCAATGCCCGCGCAGTTCACCAGCCCTGCCAGCCTGCCAAGCTTCTGCGCAGCATCCACAGCAGCCTGCCCATCGGCTTCCGAACTGACATCGCATTTGACGAACTGCCCGCTCAGTTCCTGCGCCAGCGCCTGGCCTGCCGTTTCGTTGAGATCGGCGATTACCACCTTGCCGCCCGCCGCCGCCAGCATCCGCGCCGTACCCGCGCCCAACCCCGACGCGCCGCCCGTAACGATGAAAACGTTGCCCTGGATATCCATCCGCCTGTCTCCTTGTGGTGTAGGTTTGAGTGCCGTTTACGTTAACGTAAATTGTGGGCTCAGGAAACCCGCACGACCACTAAGCAGTTTCTCCCGCGCTTGGTTTTGCTCCCCTCTCCCGCCTAGCGGGAGAGGGGAGCAAAACAGGCGGGTAGAGAAGCCCAAAAACAAAAAAGCCCAGCCGAAGCTGAGCTTTTTTCACCACCACCAACCAAGCACCAGATTACTTCAGCGCTTCGAACACGCTGGCCGTGATCTTGTCCACGTCGCCCACACCGGCGATCTTGCGGTACTTCGGCGGGGCGACCTTGGCCGAGGCGTCGCCCTTGGCGGCCCAGTCCGAGTAGTAATCGACCAGCGGACGTGTCTGCTGCGAGTAGACATCCAGACGCTTGCGCACCGTTTCTTCCTTGTCGTCGTCGCGCTGGATCAGCGGCTCGCCGGTCTCGTCGTCAACGTTGGCGGTCTTCGGCGGGTTGAAGCGGACGTGATAGGTACGGCCCGACGCCACGTGGACGCGGCGGCCGCTCATGCGTTCGATGATGGCGTCGAACGGCACGTCGATTTCCAGCACGTAGTCGATGGCCACGCCGGCTTCCTTCATGGCCTCGGCCTGGGGAATCGTGCGCGGGAAACCGTCGAACAGGTAGCCCTTTTCGCAATCGGGCTGCTTAAGACGGTCCTTCACCAGGCCGATAATGATGTCATCCGACACCAGTCCGCCCGCGTCCATCACCTTCTTGGCTTCGATGCCCAGCGGCGTACCGGCCTTCACCGCGGCGCGCAGCATGTCGCCCGTGGAGATTTGCGGAATGCCGAACTTCTCGCAGATGAACTTGGCTTGCGTGCCTTTGCCGGCGCCAGGCGCGCCCAACAGGATCAAACGCATTTACGGGTCCTCAAGGTATTTGAATTCGGTCTGGCGGGGATGGACGGAGGGTAACGCCGCAACTTGACGCAGGACTTACGCGCGGCAGTGCTCGACGTGATGGCCGAGGCATATGCTGGCGTCCGCTCAGGTGCGGGGCCCGAAGCGCTGCAGCGGCTGCCTCGTCCTCTGGACGTTGGTCAGCGGTGCGCACCGGGCTGGCTCGCTCTCTATCTCCCCACCGAGCCTTTGCGGCCACGCGGGCGCGGCCAGAGGCTCTGTATCGGCAGGCATTATGCCATGGGCCGCCGTGATTCGGCCTGCATGCAGGTTGCAGCAGTATGAACTTCGGCGGACAACCATGGTCAACGGGCGCCTGCCCGGTCAGGGTCCGTCCTGGGCCATGCCCTGCGCCCACAATGCACGCACACGTTCCAGGTCAGCCGGCGTATCCACACCCGGCGCGGGCGCAGCGGCCGTTACCATCACGCCAATCCGCTCGCCGTGCCACATCGCGCGCAACTGTTCCAGGGCCTCGACCTGCTCGATCGGCGAGATGGCGAGCGTCGGAAAGCGGCGCAGGAAGCCGGCGCGGTAGGCGTAAATCCCGATATGGCGCAGCACCGGCATGTCCGGCAGCGGCACCTCGGCGGTGGCGGCTGGCTGGGCCGGCACGCCGGACCACGCATCGCGTGCCCACGGAATCGGCGCACGCGAGAAGTACAGCGCACGACCGGCCTGGTCGCACACCACCTTGACCACGTTCGGATTGAACACTTCGGCGATATCGGACAGCGCATGCGCTGCCGTGGCAATCGCGCAATCGGGATGGGCAGCCAGGTGGAGCGCCACTTCGTCGATCAGCGTCGGCTCGATCAGCGGTTCGTCGCCCTGCACGTTCACGACGATGGCGTCGTCGGGCAGGCCGAGCAGGGAGGCTACTTCAGACAGGCGGTCGGTGCCCGACGGATGATCGGCACGCGTGATCACGGCTTCCACGCCATGGGCGGCGCAGGCAGCGGCCACTTCGGGCGAATCCGTGGCCACCACGGTGCGTTGTGCCGATGACGCATGCGCACGTTCGGCCACGCGCACGATCATCGGATGTCCGCCGATATCGGCCAGCGGCTTGTTCGGCAACCGCGTGGAGGCCAGCCGGGCCGGAATCACGACGGTAAAAACGGGAAGGCTCATGATGCGATACGGGCCGGTCAGTTGCCCGAGGGTTCCACCACGCGGCCGGGCACCGACTGGCGGGCCTCGTCGGCCAGCATGACCGGAATGCCGTCGCGAATCGGATAGGCCAGCTTGTCGGCGTGGCAGATCAGTTCCTGGGCGGCGCGGTCGTATTCCAGCTTGCCCTTGCAAAGCGGGCAGACGAGGATTTCAAGCAGCCGGTTGTCCATCCTGGTGTTCCTTGTCGATACCGTTGGCCGCGCCTGTGGATTGCCCCGTGGTAACGGGTGTGGCGACGGCCGGGTTGCGCGCCATCACGGCGCGGCGGATTTTGTCGATCAGGCCCGCATCAATCACGGGCGTGGTGGGTACGACCCAGATCCTCGGGTCGTCGAAGCGCTCGCATTTTACGGCATCCTTCTCCGTGATCAGGATCACCTCTGCAGCAAGCGCATCATCGTTGCCGACGAACGGGTCATCGGCGAAGTCATAGTGGTCCGGCAGCGGCAGCGTGGTGGCCAGCGAGACCCCCGCGCCGCGCAGGCTGGCGAAGAAGCGTTCCGGGTTGCCAATGCCCGCCGCGGCCAGCACGCGCCGGCCGGCGAACTGCGACAAGGGGCGGACCATCGTGGGATCGGCCAGTTGCCACGCCTCGCCCAGTTCCAGGCGCATGCCGTAGACATCGGGCTTGTCCGGCGTGGCCTTGAAGTTGGGGTCGTTGATCAGCGTGGCATCGCGCGGCCGGGAGAGCGGCTCGCGCAGCGGGCCGGCCGGCAGCAGCATGCCGTTGCCACCCATGCGGCCATCGAACATGACGATTTCGAAGTCGCGCTGCAGGCGGTAGTGTTGCAGGCCATCGTCGAGCAGCAGCACGTTCACGCCCGGGTGCGAGACCAGCATCGTCTGTGCACACAGCGCGCGGTCCGGGAAGACCCAGACCGGCACATCGGTGGCGCGCGCAATCAGCAGCGGCTCGTCGCCGACGTCCTTGGCCTGCGATGTGGGTTTGACGCGGCGCGGATGCTTCAGCGTCACCCCGTAGCCGCGCGAGACCACGCCGGGGCGCAGTCCCGCATCGGCCAGCGCATGGGCCAGCGCAATCACGGCCGGGGTCTTGCCGGTGCCGCCCACGGTGACATTGCCCACCACGATGACCGGCATCGGCAGGCGCGTGGATTTAAACCAGCCCTGCCGGTAGCCATGGCGCCGGATGCGCGCGATCAGCCCGAACAGCAGCGAGAGCGGCCACATCAGCCAGGCAAACCAGCCGCGGCGTTGCCACTGGGCGGTGACGAACTCGGCAAGGGTGTGTCGGGGAGCGGGCATGAAGGGGATCGATGGAGAAGGACGATGCCACCGCGAGGGTGGCATCAGTCGAATGCAGACATTATGGGCACTGCGCAGCGCATGCGGCAAGTTTGCCGTCCATCGGCGCGCGGCGCGGGGCCTGCTGCGTCAGCGTGTCAACGCGACTGCGACGCCTGCGTGGCGAAAGTCAGTCGCGACAACCCGGCTACGCGGGCGGCTTCCATCACATTGATCACGGCCTGGTGCGTGGCCTGGGCGTCGGCGTTGACGATTACCACGGGCGGCGGGCCGTTGCCGGTCGGGCCTGCGGCGTTGCGCAGTTGATCGGCCAGGCTCGTGACGTCCTTCTGCTCCATGACGTGCTTGTTGATGGAGTAGACGCCGCGTGCCGAGATCGATACCACGATCTCGGACGGCCGTTGCTGCGCCTGCTGGGCATCGGCGGTGGGCAACTGGATCTGCAGTTCGGTGTAGCGCGAGTACGTGGTCGTGATCATCAGGAAGATCAGGATCACGAGCAGCACGTCGATGAGCGGGATCAGGTTGATCTCCGGCTCCTCGCGCCGCTGGCGGGAACGGAAGCGCATGACGGTATCCGGTGCGCGTCAGGCCCGCCGCTGGGGCAGGATGGCGTCGAGGAATGCAGTGGCGCGGAATTCCAGTTCGGCCACGTAGTCATCGACCAGGCGACGGAAGTAGCGCCAAAAGACCAGGGCGGGAATCGCCACGATCAGGCCGAAGGCGGTGTTGTACAGCGCCACGGAAATGCCATGGGCCAGTTGCTCGGGATTGGCCCCCGTGCCGCCCTGGCTGCCGAAGATCTCGATCATGCCGATGACGGTGCCCAGCAGGCCCATCAGCGGTGCCACTGAAGCGATCGTACCGAGCGCGTTCAGGTAGCGCTCCAGGTCATGGGCCACGGCGCGGCCGGCTTCCTCGACCACGTCCTTGGCGGCGTCGCGCGAGGTCTGCGGCTGCAGTACCACGTGGCGCAGGCCGGCGGCCAGCACGCGGCCCAGCGGGGAATTCTTCTCGATGTTGTTGACGACCTCGGGCGTGGCCTTGCGCTGCTGGGCAGCGGACAGCGCCTCGTCATAGATCCGCGGCGGCAGGATCTTGCCGCGCTTGAGGGAAATGAAACGTTCGACGATCAGCGCCAGTGCGATGACCGAGGCGAGCAGCAATGGCCAGATCGGCCAGCCGGCCGCTTGAATGATGGAAAACACGTGGACCCCCGAAATCTACGGACGAACGACAGACCCGAAATAAAACGCCTGGATGAACCGGACTACGCGGCAGCCTTTGATGCGCGCCAGTTCAGGCTGCGCAGCGGCAATGCTCGAAAAAATTTCAGGCGCCACTCTACCCCGCGCACGGGACAGCGGCAAGCCACTCCGGCGCGTGCTGTCTGCGGCTTTCCACACCAAAGCTGGACAGTTATGTGGACCGGCTGTGGACAGTCTACGGAAAAGCTTCCTAAGCCATTGAATGCAAAGGAAGTGATGGGTCCTGCTTATTTTTTGTGCAGATGCCGTATTCTGCTTGTTCCGCATGCGTTTCGGGTGTGCTCGCCCATCTCTCGGGACGGCTATCCACAATCGGAAGGGATAGTGTTGTGGACCGGCTGTGGAAAGCTTTCGGAGAACCGTCACAACTCATTGATTGATAAAGGGAATTGCGCGGCTGCGTAAATATTGTGCAGAGGGCCTCCACGGCGCAGTGCGCCAGGGTTGGCCTCGGCCAGGCCGATTTCCACATTGGCCCCGTGGAGGTTTGTGGAAGGGCTGTGGATAAGCGCGGGAGAAGCGACGTAAACCCTTGATTGCTATGGAGCCGTGCCGGATTGCCTAAAAATTGCGCAAACCTGCGGGAGCTGGGTCGATTCCGAGCACGTTCCGTCTGCTTCGCAAAGCGTGTTGCCAGGGAGTGGATTTGATGCCGGCGTATACGTTGTCCACAGCCGGGGCTCTTGACAAATCATTTATCCAAAGTTGCTGTGGATAACTTTGTGAACAAGCCGCCTGCGATTTGGGTAAGTGGTTGACGCGTAAGGTTTTCTCTTACATTGCCTGTTTTTTAGCTTCGCCGGAAAATTCATAAGAATCAATGGCTTGTGCCTTGCCATGCGGGCTGCACGGAACCACGTGCGACATGACCCATGCCTCTTGACATACCCGTTATGCTGTGGACATGTCCATCGCACGCCGCCTGAGCGGCTGTTCACCATGCCAGAGAACGAGAACCTTTCGCGTTTTGCGCCGTCTCAGCCGCCCATGCGGACACGCGAGGTGATTCCCGTCAGTGAACTGAATCACGCGATTGCCGGCGTGCTCGAGCGCAGCTTTCCGTTGTCCTGGGTCAGGGGAGAGATCTCCAACTTCACACGCGCCGCCAGCGGGCACTGGTATTTCTCGCTAAAGGATGCGCGGGCGCAAATCCGCTGCGTGATGTTTCGAGGCCGCAACCAGCACGTGGACTTCACGCCGCGCGAGGGGGAGGCGGTGGAAGTGCGCGCCGTGGTGTCGATGTACGAGGCGCGCGGCGAACTGCAGCTCGGCGTGGAAGCCATGCGCCGCGCGGGGCTGGGCAATCTCTACGAAGCCTTTCTGCGGCTCAAGGAGAAACTCGCGCAGGCCGGTCTGTTTGATGCCGAACGCAAGCGCGCGATTCCTGCGCACCCTCGTGCGATTGGTGTGGTGACTTCCCTGCAGGCAGCAGCCATGCGCGATGTGCTGACCACGCTGCAGCGACGTGCCCCGCATGTGCCGGTGATCGTATACCCCGCGCCGGTGCAGGGTGCGGGGTCCGCCGAGAAGATCGCTGCCATGCTCGACGCGGCCAACGCGCGCGACGAGTGCGATGTGCTGATCCTGTGCCGGGGCGGCGGCAGCATCGAGGATCTCTGGTCGTTCAACGAGGAAGTGGTGGCCCATGCCGTGGCGCGCAGCCGGTTGCCGGTGGTGTCGGGCGTTGGCCACGAAACCGATTTCACGATTGCCGATTTCGTTGCCGACGTGCGCGCACCCACGCCCACTGGTGCGGCCGAACTGGTCAGCCCGGATCGCGCGCACCTGCTGCAGGCGGCACGCCGCGCACGTGACGCGCTGGCGCAGAGCATGGATCGGCAGATGGAACGCCGCGCCCAGCACCTGGAGTGGCTGGGTCGCAGGCTACGCAGCCCGCAGGCGCAATTGCAGGAGCGGCGCGCGCACGTGGACAACCTGTCGCGGCATCTGCGCGCGGCCTTGCGCGATACGGTGTCTGCACAGCGTCATCGCCATGATGTGCTCGCCATGCGTTGGCGTGCGTGCAAGCCGGACACCGTTGCGGCCCAGGCCACCGTGGATCGGCTGGCCAACCGGCTCGACGCGGCAGCGGAGCGCCGCCACGAACGCGAGGCGCAGCGCCTGGCTCGCGTATCCGGGGCGCTGGAACTGCTCGCACCTCAGCGCACATTGGAGCGCGGCTACGCGGTACTGCTCGATAGCCGTGGTCACGCGCTGCGTTCGCCTCATGCGTTGCGTGCCGGAAGTATCGTCGAGGCCCACCTCGCCGAAGGTACTGCAGACCTGGAAATCGCTGGTGTGCAAACCAAGCTCGGCACGTTCTGAATGCCGCCGATGCAGTCACACTGCGACTGATTCTCAATCGATGCGGGCGAAACTAACATGACCGCAGGGGGCTTTCCGGCGTCGTTTGCGCGGGTCTGGCAAGTCACCTACAATCGGCAATTCTCCCCACCAAAACCTAGAGACAGAACAATGGAACACAAGCTCCCCCCGCTTCCCTACGCCCATGATGCCCTGGCTCCGCACGTCTCGAAGGAGACGCTGGAGTTCCACCATGACAAGCATCACCAGACGTATGTCACGAACCTGAACAACCTGATCAAGGGTACGGACTTCGAGAACGCATCGCTCGAAGAGATCGTCAAGAAGTCGTCGGGCGGCGTCTTCAACAACGCAGCCCAGGTGTGGAACCACACGTTCTACTGGGAATCGATGAAGCCGAACGGTGGTGGCCAACCGACCGGCGCCCTGGCCGACGCGATCAACGCCAAGTGGGGTTCGTTCGACAAGTTCAAGGAAGAGTTCACGAAGACTGCCGTCGGCACCTTCGGTTCGGGCTGGGCCTGGCTGGTCAAGAAGGCCGACGGCTCGCTGGACCTGGTGTCCACCTCGAACGCCGCCACGCCGCTGACCACCGATGCCAAGGCACTGCTGACCTGCGACGTGTGGGAACACGCCTACTACATCGACTACCGCAACGCCCGTCCGAAGTACGTCGAGGCATTCTGGAACGTTGTGAACTGGGACTTCGCTGCAAAGAACTTCGCCTGATCGGCAAGTTACTCAGCCAGTCCATGAAGAACCCCGGGTCTCCCGGGGTTTTTTATTAGGTGCGGTTCATTCGTACCTGCCAGTCCTTCACGCCGCCATCGGTCCGTCCTCCGCATTGAAATGCGTCAGGCAGTTCAACTGCAGTGCGCGGATGTGCTCGATCATGAAGTCGATGAACACGCGGATGCGGGTGGGCAGGTGCTGGCGGCTCAGGTAGCAGATGTAGTGGCCGCGATCGTCGGGCATGTGGGCGCCCAGCGCCACCACGAGTTCGCCGGCGGCCAGGTGGTCGCAGATCTGGTAGCCGGCGATCTGCGCGATGCCCCAGCCGCGCAGTACGCTGTCGAGCACGAGGTCTGCGTCGTTGAAGGTGAGGCGCGCTGTGGGCATGTACTTGCGCACGCGGCCATCCACTTTGAACTCCCATTCGAAGATTCTCCCGCTGGCAAAGCGGAAATTGATGCAGTGGTGGTCGCGTAGATCTTCCAGCGTCTGCGGCAGCCCGTGCGTGCGCACATAGGAAGGCGCCGCGCACAGCGCCATCTGCATCGGGATCAGTTGCCGGGCGATGATGCTCGAGTCTTCGATGCGGCCGTTGCGGAAGGCGATGTCGATCTGGTCGGCGGCGAAGTCCGTGGGGCGGTCGTCGAGCAGCAGGTCCACGGCGATGTCGGGGTACGCGGTCATGAACTTGTCGAGCAGCGGTGCCACGATCTTGCGGCCGAAGCCAACCGTCGAACTGATGCGGATCAGGCCGCGCGGCGGGCCTTCGCGCAGTTCGAGCATGTCGTTCATCGCCTCGACGATATGCGTCACGCCCTGGCTGCAGTTCTCGTAGAAGCGCTGGCCTTCGCGCGTGAGTTGCGTCGTGCGCGTAGTGCGCAGGAACAGCCGTGTGCTGAGCTGTGTCTCCAGCTTCTGCACGTTGCGGCTGACTGCCGAGCGTCCAATGCCGAGCCGCTCGCCGGCGCGTGCAAAGCTGCCTTCGCTGGCTACCGCCATGAACGCCATGATGCCGGCATAGCTGGCAGCGAAACTGGTGGATAGCGCATCGGCGCGGTTGGGCAGGCTGATGCGGAACGCGCGGTCGAGTGTGTCCGATGTCGGGCCCGATGCCGCGTCGGGTGACGGCGGGGATTGGTTCTTGTCTGGCATCACTGGCGTTTCCGAAAATGGACAATGCATGGGGTGGGCGCTGGAATCCCAGGTTGGGACTGGCTTGGGAGGCAGGCGGAGAATCCGTGCATGGCAGGCACGCATACGTAAGTACTACTGGTGCGTCCGAGTGCATGAGTGAGGTGGGCGACGCGCCCTGCTACGCTGCTTGCAAGGACAACTTCACCGCAGAGCGTGCCGCCATGGAATCCGCCAACGCCCCAATCAATCACGCCCTCAATAATCGCCAGCAGATGCATCCGCACCTGTCGGATGCCGATATCGCGCGTATCACGCCCTATGGCAGCGAGCGCACGTGGCGTGCTGGCGAGACCGTGGTGCGTCCCGGCGATCCGGCCATCGGGATGCTGCTGGTGCTCGAAGGGCGCGTGCGCATCATGCAGCCCGATGGCATTGGCGACAGCGCGCTGGTCACCGAACATGGTCCCGGCAATTTCTCGGCCGATATCGGCCACCTCTCGGGCATGCCGGAAATGGTGGACGCCGTTGCGGTGGAGGATGTGCGTGCCATCGTCGTGCGCCCGGCCTGCCTGCGCGCATTGATGGTGGCCGAAGCCATGCTCGGCGAGATGATCATGCAGGCACTGCTGCTGCGTCGCGCGGGGCTGATCCAGCGCGGCCGGGGTCCGACGCTGATCGGGCACGGCAGCGATCCCGCGCTGCTCGACCTGCAGGCCTTCCTGCGTCGCCAGAACTATCCGTACTCGTTGCTCGATATCGATGTGGATGCGGGCGCTGCCGCCACGCTTGGCAAGTTCGAAGCGTCGCCGTCCGATCTGCCACTCGTCATCTGTCCCAACGGCAGCGTGCTGCGCCGCCCCGACATCAAGCAGGTGCTCGGCTGCCTGGGACTGCTGCCGGAGATCGATGCCACGCTGGTCTACGACGTCGCCATCATCGGCGCGGGTCCGGCGGGGCTGGCGTCTGCAGTCTATGCGGCATCCGAGGGCCTGCGCGTGATCGTGCTCGACGCGCTGTCGCCGGGCGGCCAGGCCGGTGCCAGCGCGCGCATCGAGAATTACCTGGGCTTTCCGGCCGGCATTTCCGGTCAGGCGCTGACGACCAATGCCCATGCCCAGGCCCAGAAGTTCGGGGCCCACATTGCCAGTCCGGTGGAAGTGGAGCGGCTCGAATGCGGATCGATCCATCGCTTGCTGACCAGGACCGGAGACGTGATCCAGGCGCGCACGGTCATCATCGCCTCGGGCGCGGCCTATCGCCGTCCGCCGATTCCGCATCGCGCGGATTTCGAAGGACATGGCATCTATTACTGGGCATCGCCCGTGGAAGCGCGGCTCTGCGCGCAGCAGGAGGTGGTGCTGGTGGGCGGCGGCAACTCGGCCGGACAGGCGGCGGTGTTTCTCGGAACGCATACCGCGCATGTGCATGTGGTGATCCGGGCGGACAGCCTGGAGCAGAGCATGTCGCGCTACCTGATCGACCGCATTGCGGCGCAGCCCAATATCACCGTGCATACGCGCACCGAGGTGGCGGATCTGCTCGGGGAGGGCAAGCTCACGGGTGCCGTGCTGCGGCATCGCGATACGGGCGTGCGGGAAACAAAGGCCGTACAACATGTCTTCCTGTTCACGGGCGCCGAGCCCAATACGGGATGGCTCGGCGGTTGCCGGGTGAAGGTGGATGAAAAGGGTTTCGTGCTGACCGGCACGCATGCCGGACTGCCCACGCATACGCTCGAGACCTGCGTGCCCGGCGTGTTCGCCATCGGCGACGTGCGGTCCGGATCGACCAAGCGCGTGGCCACGGCCGTGGGCGAGGGGGCCGCGGTGGTCTCGCAGATCCACGGCTATCTCGCCGCTGCTCAGGAAGCAGCCTGAGGCGCGTCTGGATCGTGATGCGGGTCGGAAGGCGTACTGCCCAGCGGCAGGCGCACCACGAAGCGCGCGCCGCCTCCCGGCTGGCTCTCTGCGTGGATGCTGCCGCCGTGCGTCGTGACGATGCGATGGCAGATCGCCAGGCCCATCCCCATGCCATCGCGCTTGGTGGTGTAGAAGGCGCGGAATAGCGTATCGGCGGCGTCCGGCGCGATGCCGCAGCCCGCGTCGACGATCGCCACCTCGGCGGATCCGTCCATGACGGCGAGCGTCACCGACACCGCCCGCGCGTCCGCCGGGCAGTCCGCCATCGCTTCCAGTGCATTGAGCAGCAGGTTCAGGAATACCTGGCGCAACGCGGTGCGGTCGGCGGTCACGCACACATCGTCGGGCGGCAGGTCCACCTGCAGACGCACCTGCTGACGGCGCAACTCCTCGTCGAACCATCGCACGGTATCGCGCAGCAGCCCATTGAGCGGCAACCGCTCGCGTGGGCGCGCGGCGACCGAGGGAGGAGACGCCAGCGAGCGCAGTTCGGCAAGCACTGCCGCTGCGCGCTGTGCATCGCTGACCATGCGCTCCAGCGAGGCGATGGCTGCCGCGGTGTCCGGCGTGTCCTGCCGCATCCATCGAAGGGCTGCCTGCCCGCGCGTGACGACCGACGCCATCGGCTGCATGGCCTCGTGGACGATCATCGCCACGGACCGGCCGAGGATGCCCAGGCGGTTTACGTGTTCAGGCTGCATGGCGGGCATGGGGCGGAGTCTGGCAGCGAGCGCGGCCTCGCATTGCAAAAAAACATCACCGCCACACGTACTGCATTCATTTCGGAATCTCTCTGTTTCAGCGGGTGCCGGAAAAACCTCCTCCGTACACACCCTGACCGCGAAGCGGCAAAAAGATGGTAATTTCGCGTGCGTTTGCCGTAAATGACAGCGTTCCCTGTTTTTCTGCCAGTAATTCTGCCGCGCGGTGCACCCTTGGCAGTCCGAAATCCCGATTGGTGAAAAATTGGAAACAGTGGCTCCCGTCCTCGTGCCTTGTGACGGACCGGCCGCGGCCTCAGAATCGCCGCCTCGCAGTGTCCTGGCATTTCCCGATTCGAGGATGGAGTTAGACATGTTCCGTGTGCCCATGAGGCGGCCGGTGGCACAGGTGCGCAAGTTGCGTATCATGCGCATAGCCGGAAACCGTCCGGTTGCACTACCTTCGATTGCCCTCCGCCCCGCCCCCCATGGATTCCAACCTGCCCCCCGTTTCAGGGACCGCTGACGACATGCCACGCAACATTCTGTTTGTGGCATACCCCGATGTGAGCCTTCTCGACCTTGCCGGCCCTCAGACCGTGTTCTGGGCTGCCAGCAACTACGCCCGTGCGCGCGGCATGGCGGGCTACCGTTGCCTGACCGCGAGCTTTGACGGCGGGGTGATGGCATCGGTGGAAGGCACGGTGATGCAGACCGAGGCGATCGGCACCTACGATCCGCGCGTGATCGATACGGTGATCGTGCCGGGCTCGCCGGACATCCTCCAGGTGGCGCGCAACTCCGCGCCGCTGATCGCCTGGCTGCATTCGGCATCGGGCACGGTGCGGCGCGTGGCGTCGGTGTGCAGCGGGGCGTTCCTGCTGGCCTATGCCGGGCTGCTCGACGGCAAGCGCGCCACCACGCACTGGGCCATGCTCGACCGCTTTCGCGAACTGTTTCCCACGGTCGACCTCGATCCCGACGCGATCTTCGTGCAACAGCAGAACCTGTGGACCTCGGCTGGCGTGACCACCGGCATCGACCTGGCGCTGGCGATGGTGGAGGCCGACTACGGCCACGAGGTGGCGCTCAACTCTGCCAAGGAACTGGCCGTGTACATGAAGCGGCCGGGCGGCCAGCCGCAGTTGAGCGAGATCCTGATCTCGCAAAGCCGGCAGGTGCCGGTCTTCGAATCGCTGCATTTGTGGATCGTGCAGAACCTGTCGTGCGAAGCGCTCGGCGTGGAGCAACTGGCCGAGCACGTGGGCATGAGTCCGCGCAATTTTGCGCGCGTCTACAAGGAGAAGACGGGGCGCACCCCGGCCAAGGGCGTGGAGCATTTCCGCATGGAGGCGGCGCGCCGGCTACTGCAGGACCCGACCCGTCCCATCGACCTGATCGCGCGCGATTGCGGCTTCGGCAGCGAGGAGCGCATGCGCGTGGCCTTCCAGCGGCACTTCGGGTTGTCGCCGAGCGAATACCGGCTCAAGGTGAATCGCTAGGCGCCTCTTGCAACTGCTTCCGCACCACGATCCTCGATCCTTGATTGGTGCGAAATGGGAAACACCGTGCGCCATGCGTCGGTCTGGTGCGTGCCAGGACCAATGCCTAGCATGAGCATGGAGTCATTCCATTTTTCGCAGACGGAGGAGCATCATGAAGATCGTTGTGATTGGCGGTACGGGACTGATTGGTACGAAAGTGGTGGCGCGGCTGGTGGCGCAGGGCCATGAGGTGGTGGCTGCCTCGCCGAAGAATGGTGTCAACGCGCTGACCGGCGAAGGGCTGGCACAGGCGCTGGCCGGGGCAAAGGTCGTGGTCGATGTGGCCAACTCGCCGTCCTTTGAAGACACGGCCGTGCTGAACTTCTTCGAGACCTCGGGCCGCAACCTGGCTGAGGCGGAGAAGGCCGCTGGCGTGGCGCACCATGTGGCGCTTTCGGTGGTGGGCACCCACAAGCTCGAACAAAGCGGCTACTTCCGCGCCAAGAATGCGCAGGAAGCACTGATCCGCCGCGCGGGAATACCGTTCACGATCGTGCGTGCGACGCAATTCCTCGAATTCCTCGGCGCCATCGCGCAGTCGGCGGGTGAGGGAGACGCCGTTCCGATCACCACTGCGCTGATCCAGCCGATTTCTTCCGACGATGTGGCGGAAGCCGTGGCCGACGCCGCGCTGGCTGCACCCGTCAACGGCATCGTCGAGATCGCCGGCCCCGAGCGATTCAAGATGAGCGACCTTGTGCAGCGCTATCTCACGGCCATCGGCGACAAGCGCACCGTTGCCCCCGATCCTGCAGCGCGCTACTTCGGCGCCGACCTGCAGGAAGGCACGCTCGTACCGGAAGGCCAGGCACGCCTGGGCCGCATCGGTTTCGAGGAATGGATGCGGACGTCCCAGAAAAAATAAACCCGGCGCCGGAGGAGACTTCATGGAAAAGGAAGCACACCTTCAACCCCCACCGCTGACGTTGCTCGACCGATACCACGGTGAAGGTTTTACGCCGCTTTACTCGACGACGGTGACGGTATCCGGCGGCGAAGCGGCGCATGGCCGTGCATCGGGCGTGGCCCGGTCCGACGATGGCAACCTTGTTCTCGACCTGCGCCTGCCCGCGGCGCTGGGTGGCCCGGGCGGTGGCACCAATCCCGAGCAACTCTTTGCGGCGGGCTTTGCCGCCTGCTTTCACGGGGCACTCAGCCTGATTGCGCGACGCGAACGTATCGAGGTGCAAGGCATCACGGTGGTCGTGCAGGTTGCGTTCGGGCGCGACCCGGTCGATGGCGGCTATGCGCTGACGGCCGAGATTTGCGTTCGGCTGCCGGGCGTGGAGAAGGCGGTGGCCGAGGAACTGGTACGCAACACCGAGCGCATGTGCCCCTATGCAAAGTTGGCGCGCGAGGGCATGCACAGCGTGATCACGGTGCTGGTCTGAGCGGCTCGCGGCACAGGTGCGCAGCCGTTGTGATTGGTGCGCGGCCGGCAACAGAGTGGGCTCCTCGGCGGCACTACCGCGCCGCGCCGCCAACACCTACGATGCATCTCGTGCGATGCAGGATGTCATCGCTCCCATCAGTCCACCAGGAGGAATCATGACGCAACGTATTAACTTCTTCGAACAATCGCCGGAACTGTCCCGCAAGCTCATGGAGCTCGGCGCACTGTTCCAGAAGACCACGATCGAGCCGCATATCCGCGAACTGGTGGAGATCCGCGCGTCCCAGCTCAACGGTTGCGCATTCTGCGTGGACATGCACACCAAGATGGCCAAGATTCACGGTGAGCGCGAGCTGCGCCTCTACCACGTGGCTATCTGGCGCGAGTCCACGCTGTTCGCGCCGCGCGAGCGTGCCGCGTTGGCGTGGGCCGAGGCCGTGACGCATCTGGGCGCCCAGGGTGTGCCTGACGACATCTACGAGCGCGTGCTGACGCAGTTCAGCGAGAAGGAATTGTCGGACCTGACGTTCCTGGTCGGTTCGATCAACGCATGGAACCGCCTGAACGTAGCATTCCGCATCGTGCCGGGATCGTCGGACAAGGCGTTCGGCCTCGACAAGGCCAACCTGGAGTAATGCCATGAAAGCGCTTCTATCCATGACGGCGGCGGTGGCGCTGTCGGTGCTGATGGCGGCCCCGGCCGCACACGCCGCGACGGACGATGTGCAGGTGAAGGACCTGCTCGTGAAGCCGCTGGCTGACTACCCCGGCAAGGAAGTGCAGATGATCGTCGTGGAATACGGGCCAGGCGGTGCCGATCCCGTGCATCGCCACGACGCGCACGGTTTCATCTACGTGCTCGAAGGCAGCATCGTGATGGGTGTGAAGGGCGGCAAGGAGGTGACGCTGAAACCCGGCGACACCTTCTACGAAGGCCCCGATGATGTCCACACGGTGGGCCGCAATGCCAGCAAGACCAAGAAGGCGAAGTTCGTCGTCTTCCTCCTCAAGAAGCAGGGCGCGCCGATCCTGACACTGGAAAAGTAGCCCGCTGTCCCACAGGCACGGCTGCGTCTGGCCGTGCCCGTCGCTTTCCCCCTCCTGTCTTCTCATTGACCGGCGCGATGGCGTCCTGGAAAGGGGGAGACGTTTGCCTTGCATTTCCACCCGATTACCCGAGTACTGAATACGAGAGGACAACCATGACACGAAAGATCCTGATCATTGGCGGCGGCTTTGCCGGACTGTGGACGGCACTCGGTGCCGCGCGCGTTGTCGACCAGCAAGGCGACAAGGCTGACGACGTGGAAATCACGCTGGTGTCGCCGCGTGCCGAACTCCATGTGCGGCCGCGTCTGCACGAGACGCATCCCGAGCAGATGGCCGTACCGTTCCTGCCGATCCTGAATGCCATCAACGTGAAGTTCATCGCGGGCACGGTGGAGCGTATCCATCCGTCGGATCGCATCGTCGATATCCAGACGGCCACGGGCCAGACGCTAGCGTTCCCCTATGACCGCATGGTGCTGACCAGCGGCAGCCGCCTGTTCCGTCCGCCGCTGCCGGGCCTGGCCGAACACGCGTTCGCCGTGGATCAGCTCGACGAGGCCGTGAAGCTGCGCGAGCACCTGGAGGGTCTTGCATCAAAGCCCGACACCGCGGCGCGCAACACGTTCGTCGTCGTGGGCGGTGGCTTTACCGGTCTGGAAGTGGCAACGGAATTGCCGGAGCGGCTGCGCAAGATCTTTGGCGACACCATGCGTCCGCGCATCGTCATCGTCGAACGCGCCGATGCCATCGGTCCCGATCTCGGCCCGGGTCCGCGCCCGCAGATTGTGGAGGCGCTGGAGCAACTGAATATCGAGACCCGTATTGGCGGCGGCGTGGTGTCGTTCGATGCAAATGGCGTGGTGACTGCCACGGGCGAGCGCATCGATGCCGCCACCGTGATCTGGACGGGCGGCATGGTGGCCAGCGCGCTCACCACGCAGGTGGTGCCGACCGTCGATCGACAGGGTCGCCTGGAAGTGACCGAGGATCTCCGCGTGACCGGTGCAAAGGATGTCTTCGGCGCCGGTGACGTGGTGCGTGCGCTGACCGATGACGACGGCCACTACTCGCTGATGTCGTGCCAGCACGCGCTGTTCATGGGGCGCTTTGCCGGCTACAACGTCGCAGCGGATCTGCTGGGCCTGCCGACGAAGCCGTATCGCCAGGCGTTCTACGCCACCTGTCTCGATCTTGGTAGCTGGGGCGCGGTCTACACCGAAGGCTGGGATCGACAGGTCAAGCTCGTACGCGCCGAGGGCAAGGAACGCAAGATCATGATCAACACGCAGTGGATCTACCCACCCGCCGCCGATCGCGAGCAGGCGCTGGCCGCTGGAGACCCCGAGATCAGCTACGCCTGAAGCACCGTCTTCATCCCGTTGGCCGGCGCCTTCCACCTCCGGGGGCGCCGGTTTTTTTTCGTCCATCCTTCCTTGTTTTCGTGCTCCGTCGATTGGTGCGCAATCGGAAACGCCGCTTCCCCCCAGCGTGGCTTGTGACGCCCTGCAGCGCTGCATAGACTTGCCCTATATAAAGCGCATGGCGGATGCAACATATCTTCCCGGTTTCATCTGACCGATGCGCACATAAGTCTCAAGCCCTTCCGAAATCCGGAGTTGCATCGTGAAAGCATCGCCCTCGAATCCTGCTGGTGGCCGCGCGGCCTGTGAACCTGTGGTCTACATCGTCGATGACGATGTGGGCATGAATGACGCCTTGCAGGACCTGCTGCGGTCCGTGGGCCTGCGCACGCGCGCGTTTCTCTCGGCCGAGGCGTTCCTGACGACCACCATCGACACGGCGCCAGGATGTGTGGTCATGGACGTGCGGCTGCGCGGCACCAATGGACTGGAGGTGCAGCGCGAAATGGAGCGGCGCGGCATGTGCCTGCCCGTGGTGTTCATCACGGGCCATGGCGATATCGAGATGTCGGTGCGGGCGATGAAGGCTGGCGCGGTGGATTTCCTGCCCAAGCCGTTCCGGGACCAGGACCTGCTCGACGCCGTGGCGGAAGGCATTTCCGCCGACCGCAAGAAGCGGCACGTCCTGCAATGCAGCGACGATCTGCGCTCGCGGCTGGCCACGCTCAGTGACCGGGAGCGCGAAGTCATGACGCTGGCCGCGTCCGGACTCATGAACAAGCAGATCGCGGCCACCATCGGCATCAGCGAGGTGACCATCAAGATCCACCGCAGCCGTGCCATGCGCAAGATGGCGGCCCGCACATTCGCGGATCTGGTGAAGATGGCGCTGGAACTGGAGCTTGAACTGCCCATGATGCGCGAGCCTGCAACAACGGCGCAGCGCCGCCACATGGGAGCGGAATCGGGAACGGCGCCGCAGTGGGCGCCGGGCTACTGAATCAGGCGGAGGCTACTGGCGGTGGATGTCGTGCGAGACGAACGGATTGTCGTGCGTCGGCATGGCCAGCCACTCCGGATGCAGCAGGGTCCCGCGGATATCCTCGCGCCCGCTCTTCCAGTGCTCGGCCATCGTCAGTGGTCCGAACTGAAAATCCTTCGCGCTGCCTTCGAACGACTTGTCGCGATAGATCAACTGAATCACGTTGTGGCGCGCATCGCACGCGCTTTCCGCCGCCTGACGGTAGGCGTCGGTTTCGCGGCGTTCCGGCGGTACCAGTGCCAGCACATCGGCAAGCAGGCGACGGAAATTCTGCTGCTCGCTCATGTAGTCGGTGATGAAGCGTGTGCGGCTGGAATACTGAATGTCCTTCTGCCGCGTGGCCACATCCGCGAGCGTATGCGGCAGGGCGCCTTGCGCGCTCCACAGGTCCACCTGGAAGATCAGCGCGTTGCGGCGCGGCTGCGATTTCAGGATCACGGAGAGCGGGGTGTTGGAGACGAGTCCGCCATCCCAGTAGTGCTCGCCATCGATTTCCACGGCCGGAAAGCCGGGCGGCAGCGCGCCGGAAGCCATGAAGTGTTCGGCGCGCAGGCGCATCTGCGTATTGTCGAAGTAGACAAAGTTGCCGTTGCGCACATTGACCGCACCCACCGACACGCGCATCTCTTCGTGACGATTGATGCGGTCGAAATCGGCAAAGCGCTCCAGTGTGGTTTTCAACGGCGTGGTGTCGTAGTAACTCGCACTGTTGATCGCCGAAGGTTGCGCGAAACCGGTGGGCCAGACGCGCGGCGAGAAGAAGCCGCGCTGGCCTTCCACGAGCGCCCGGGCCGCCTCGATGCCGTCGAACCAGATACGCAGCGGATCGGGCCAGTGCTGTGCGCTGTCGGCCATCATCTCGTAGGGAAACAGGCTGGGCAGCCACGGCTGCCGGCAGATATGCGCCCAGAATTCGCGTAGCCGGGCCACGCGCTGCCCCGGTGCATTGCCCGCGATGATGGCTGCGTTCAGCGCACCAATCGAGATGCCCGCCACCCAGTTCGGTTCGATGCCCGCTTCGGCCAGGCCCTCATAGACGCCTGCCTGATAGGCGCCCAGCGCGCCGCCACCTTGCAGCACGAGCGCCTTGACGGCATATCTCCGGTCGATCTCCAGGCGCGCGGTGGCTGTGCCGGAAGACCCCTGCAGGTCCTGCTTTTCGTGGTACATGTTCGATTCCTTGAGCCATGGGTCATTTGCCCCGCTCTCGCTTCATGATTCATGACAGCGGGGCGCAGTCGGCTTACTGCATGTACCAGCCGTGGCTGACCACGAAGGACTGGCCGGTCAGCGCGTTGGATGGGAAAGCGGACAGGAAGAGGGCGGTCTGCGCCACGTCATCGACAGTGGTGAAGACGCCATCGACGGTGCCGCCCAGCATCACGCGGCGCACCACTTCTTCCTCGCTGATGCCAAGCTCGCGCGCCTGCTCGGGAATCTGCTTGTCTACCAGCGGCGTGCGCACGAAGCCGGGGCAGATCACGTGCGAGCGCACGTTGTGCGCGCCGCCTTCCTTGGCCACCACGCGCGCCAGACCCAGCAGGCCGTGCTTGGCGGTCACGTAGGCGCACTTGAGCGGGGATGCTTCGTGCGAGTGGACTGAACCCATGTAGATCACCGTGCCGCCACGATTGTCGCGGTACATGTGGCGCAGCGCGGCGCGCGTGGTCAGGAAGGCGCCATCCACATGGATGGACAGCATGCGCTTCCAGTCGTCGAAGTTGTATTCGTGCACCGGGTTGACGATTTGGATGCCGGCATTGGACACGAGGATATCGACACCGCCGAATTGTTCGGCCACCAGGTCGGTGGCACGGTCGACGGCTTCCTCATTGGTGACGTCCATCGCCACGCCGATGGCACGGCCGCCGTTGGCCTCGATGCCCTCGGCCACCTTGCGCGCTGCTTCCTCGTTGAGGTCGGCGATGGCGACCGCCGCACCCTCGGATGCCAGCAGTTCCGCGATGGCCTTGCCGATGCCGCTGGCCGCGCCCGTGACGATGGCCGATTTGCCTTGAAGCTTCATGTTGTTCTCCGGATGAATGAATTGCCGGCGCCCGTCATGGACACCGGGGCACTGAAGGGAAACGGGAATGCAGGGTGTGCGGCGTCAAGGCTGGAGGTAGTCGTAGACCACCTCGCCGAGGCCGAGCGTCAGGTCGGCCACGTAGTGCTTCGCGCCGACGATTTCGAGCACCGGCAACTGGGCAACCGGCGCCAGCGCGTGCGGAAACAGCGAGAGCGCGGCGGGGCCGGTCCATGCGCCCTTGACCTCCACGTCCGTAAGGAAGTAGCAGACGAGCTCGCACACACGCGCCGAGCCATCGACATGGGGCAGGATCTTGAGCAGGTAATTCGGCGTCGTCACCAGTGACTGGCGCACCTTGTCAGCATCGATGCACTGGTGCTTGTAGCCCATCGTGCCGGTGGCCACGCGTACCGGGCCGTAGTCCAGCGTGCCGAGCAACGTATCGGTCTCGACCGACAGGCGGGGGTTGGCCAGCTTCTTCGGAAAACCCCACAGCTCGCGCCCGCCCGCAAGCGGCGGATGGTCGTCCAGGAACATCGAGTGGGTGTAGTTGCCGGCGTGGCCCTGGAACGTTACGGGGATCACCTGTCCCGATTCGGTGTAGCTGCCGAAGCCGGTGGAGTCCGGCATCCGGATGAACTCGTAGTGCACCACGGGTTCGGCAACCTGCAGCGGTTCGGGCACCACCTGGCGCAGCAACGCCGGATCGGTGCGGTACGAGACGATGAAGTACTCCCGCTGCAGGAACCGGTAGGGTCCCATCGGGTAGGCCGGGCTGACTAGCGGCGTGGCATACGCGCGCTCCCGGATGGTCTGAACGTCCATGTGCGTGGCCTCCTGGCAATGCCGTGCCGCAACGCGCTGTCCCGATGACAGCGGCTTGCTGCGGCCCAGGTTCATTCTGGAAGGCAGGGCAATGAGAAGCCATTACACGTCGGTATCGACGGGTGGATGCTTACGTATGATCGGACTAGCCGATGATTGCCAGGTGATACGTGCAAGGCGCTTGGGGAGGCGAGGGTATCTCCAACCCGCAGCGTTTGAAGACCATCACAAACAAAAAAAGCCCCGACTTCCGCCGGGGCTCTCAGTGCTGCATTAAAAACCGTAGTGCTTACTGCGCCGTCCAGCCTCCATCCATCGCCCAGGCCGCACCGCGCACTTGATCGCCCATCGGCGAGCACAGCATCAGCACGAGGTTGCCCAGTTGTTCCGGGGTGACAAACTGTCCGGAGGGCTGCTTGTCGGCGAGCAGGCGGGCTTGTGCCGCTTCGGTGGTGATGCCGTCGCGCTGGGCGATGGCGTCGATCTGTGCAGCCACCAGCGGCGTCAGCACGAAGCCGGGGCAGATGGCGTTGCAGGTCACGCCGGTGCCGGCGGCTTCCAGTGCCGTCACCTTGGTCAGTCCCACCAGGCCGTGCTTGGCTGCCACGTAGGCGGACTTGCCTGCCGAGCCCACCAGTCCGTGTACGGATGCGATATTGACGATGCGGCCCCAGTTGCTGGCGCGCATGCCCGGCAGTGCCAGGCGCGTGGTGTGGAATGCGGACGACAGGTTGATGGCGAGGATGTCATCCCATTTCTCGATCGGGAAATCCTCGACGGGTGCCACGTGCTGGATGCCGGCGTTATTGACGACGATATCTACGCTGCCGAAGCGTTCCTGTGCCAGCGTGAACATGGCCGCGATCTCGTCTGGGCGGCGCATGTCGGCGGGGTGGTGAATCGCCTTGGCGCCGATGGCAGTGATCGAGGCCAGCGCGGCCTCGGTATCGCCGAAGCCGTTCAGCACGATATTGGCGCCGGCCTGCGCCAGTGCCTGGGCGATACCGAGGCCGATGCCGCTTGTGGAGCCGGTGACCAGTGCGGTCTTGCCTTGCAGGGTGAACATTGCGAATTCCTTAGACGAGGCCGGTCGTGTAGAACACGGCGATCACGAAGAACACGGCCAGTGTCTTGATGATGGTGATGGCGAAGATGTCGCGATACGCCTCGCGGTGCGTGAGGCCGGTCACGGCCAGCAGCGTGATGACCGCGCCGTTGTGCGGCAGCGTATCCATGCCGCCGCTGGCCATCGACACTACGCGGTGCAGCACTTCCAGCGGAATGTTTGCTGCCTGCGCCCCCTGGATGAAAGCGTTGGACATCGCGGCCAGCGCGATGCTCATGCCGCCCGATGCCGAGCCCGTGATACCCGCCAGCGTGCTGACCGACACGGCGGCGTTGACGAGCGGGTTGGGAATGCTGCGCAGCGCATCGCTGACCACGAGGAAGCCGGGCAGCGCGGCGATCACGCCGCCAAAGCCGTATTCCGATGCCGTGTTCATCGAAGCAAGCAGCGCGCCGCCCACTGCGGCCTTCGTGCCTTCTGCAAAGCGGGCCTTTACCGTGCTGAATGCGGTCACCAGTACCACGAGAATGCCCAGGATCAGCGCGCCTTCGACGGCCCAGATGGCGGTCACGCCGGCAATCTTGGTTTCCACCGGCTTGGCCAGGCCCGGCATCGACACCGTGTGGCTCTGGCCGTACCACAGCGGAATCATGCGCGTGAGCCAGAAGTTCGATACGCCCACGACGATCAGCGGCAGGATGGCCAGCAGCGGCGACGGCAACTTGCCGCCTTCCACGCGTTGCGGTTCGTTGAGCAGGTTGGTGCCATAGCCTTCGCCACGTGCGGCGGCGGCACGACGGCGCCATTCCAGATACGTCAGGCCCACGGCGATGATGAACAGCGAGCCGATCACGCCCAGCACCGGCGCGGCCCATGAGGTGGTGTTGAAGAACGTGGTCGGGATGATGTTCTGGATCTGCGGCGTACCCGGCAGCGAATCCATGGTGAACGAGAACGCGCCCAGTGCAATGGCGCCCGGCATCAGCCGCTTGGGAATGTTGCTCTGGCGATAGAGTTCGGCGGCGAACGGATAGACCGCGAACACCACCACGAACAGCGAGACGCCGCCATAGGTCAGTAGCGCGCAGACGGCCACGATCACGGCATTGGCGCGCGAGCGGCCGATGTAGCGGATGGCAGCAGCGACGATCGCTTCGGAGAAACCGGAGAGTTCGACGACCTTGCCGAACACGGCACCGAGCATGAACACGGGGAAGTACAGCTTCACGAAGCCGACCATCTTCTCCATGAAGACACCGGCGAACATCGGCGCGACGGCCGACGGATCGGTCAGCAGGACGGCGCCGAGCGCGGCCAGCGGGGCAAACAGGATCACGCTGTAGCCGCGATAGGCGGCAAACATCAGGAACGCCAGCGCGGCGATCACTACTACAAATGACATGGGGTCTCCATTGCTTGTTCTTGAATGCGGTCGGGCCGCCTGGGATTGCCGTCTGCTGCCCGGGGTGCCGCCAAATATGAAGCGTCCCCCGGAAAGAGGACCGGGGGACGCTTCCTTAGCAGGCTCCGTGCCCGCACCAAAAAGTTATGAAAAAGTCGCATAAAGCCTTGAAAAGTGTAACCTTGGTGCTCATGTCTCTTCCTTGAGACAGAGCAAGCGCGTCCCAACGCGCGGAAATCTCCAATGTGAGACACTCGGTCTCCAATCAGAGACTGATAAGAAAACGAGACAAATCCCCCCATGCAAAAGATCGCCGAGCCAGGTGGCGCCCTGCTGTTCGACTACGACGATGTGGCGCGACGCGCCATGGAGACGTTGTTCCGCACTTTCGAGAATTTCAGCGAGGGCACGTTCGTCGTGGACGAGCACGCACGCGTGGTGTGGATCAACAAACGTTACGCGGCACGGTTTGGCTTCACCGATCCCCAGGCGGCCATCGGACTCGACTGCGAACAGGTCATTCCGAACAGCCTGATGCGCGAGGTGGTGAGCACAGGCAAACCGATCCTGCTGGACCTGCTGGAGACCGACCGCGAGCCGATGATCGTCACGCGCCTGCCCATCAAGGACGACGCCGGTCGCACCATCGGCGGCGTGGGCTTCGCACTGTTCGACGAACTCAAGGCCCTGACGCCGATCTTTGCCCATTACTCGCGCGTGCAATCGGAACTGGCGGCAGCGCGCCGCTCGCTGGACCATGCGCGCCGGGCCAAGTACACCTTTGCAAGCTTCGTGGGCACAAGCCCGGCCGCGCAGGAGGTCAAGCGCCACGCGCGCCGCGCGGCGCTGGCGGAATCTCCGGTGCTGCTGCTGGGGGAGACGGGCACGGGCAAGGAACTGCTCGCGCACGGCATCCATGCCGGTTCGGCGCGCGCCGAGCAACCGCTGGTCACGGTCAACGTGGCCGCCATTCCCGATACCTTGCTCGAAGTGGAGTTCTTCGGCGCCGCACCCGGTGCCTACACGGGCGTGGACCGCAAAGGCCGCGTCGGCAAGTTCGAACTGGCCGACGGCGGCACGCTGTTTCTCGACGAGATCGGCGACATGCCGCTGTCGCTGCAGAGCAAGCTGCTGCGCGCGTTGCAGGATCGCGAGTTCGAACCGCTGGGATCGAACCGCATCGTGCGCAGCGATGTGCGCATCATTGCCGCGACATCCGCCGACCTGCCCGCGCTGGTGCAGGCCGGGCAGTTCCGTGCCGACCTGTTCTATCGCCTGAACGTGCTGACGATCGACCTGCCGCCGCTGCGCGACCGCCGTGCCGATCTGCTGCCGCTGGCCTACGCGATCATCGAGGAGTTGTGTCTGCGGGCCGAGCGCAATCCGATCGGGCTCAACGACGATGCGCTGGCACTGCTGCGTGACTACGACTGGCCGGGCAACGTGCGCGAGCTGCGCAACGTGCTGGAGCGCGTGGTGTTGCTGTGCGATGAGGATGATCTGGATGCGGAGACGTTGGCGCCGTTGCTGGGGGGGAGGAAGGTGGTGGCGGGTGTTGACGCGCTGGCCCTCTCCCCCGGCCCCTCTCCCGCAGGCGGGAGAGGGGAGCACCCAGAGGGAGGTGGTGATGCTGTTGGTTTGCTCCCTTCTCCCGCGAGCGGGAGAGGGGCAGGGGGAGAGGGCAACGCAGTTCAAACACCGCCATCGCCAGATTCCACCCCCACCACCTACGCCGAAGCCCTCGCCGACTTCGAAGCCACCTTCCTCGCCCAGGCCCTCGATGCCTGCGAGGGCCGCGTGGCCGACGCCGCCACACGCGTCGGCATCAGCCGTGCCGCCTTCTACAAGAAGCTCGCCGCATCGCGTGCCCGGCCGCGCGCCTCCTGAACGTCGAGGCACCGTCACGCGGGCGTGCTAACGTCGCGCGTGAGGAATGTCAGGACAGAGGTCAGAGGAGAGTTCATGCAATCGGGCATTGTCGAGGCCGGCTATGGATCCGACCCGGTCGGGCTGATCAGCGGTTTCCTGTTTGTCCCGGGCGAGCCGGTGCGCGAGATCGATTCGCGCGAGGCGGCCGCGTGGCTGCACGCCCCGGCTGTGGTGGCGCAGGAAGGTCAGGCGCGTCCGTTCGTCTGGCTGCACTTCAATCTCGCGCATAGTGCCTGCGAACGTTGGATGCGTAGTCAGCTTGGCTTGCCCGAGGATTTCTTCGAGGCCCTGCGGCAGGGGTCGCACTCCACGCGCATCGAGCGTCAGGATGCGGCGTTGCTGGCCGTGGTCAACGACGTGATCTACAACTTCGGCGTGACCTCGACCGATATCTCCACGCTCTGGGCGCACGCCGATCACCGGCTGCTGGTCACCGCGCGTGCCCGGCCGCTGCGATCCGTGGATCGCCTGCGCGCAGCCGTGCGGCGTGGCGAAGCGTTCCGCTCCCCGCTGGATCTGGTCGTGCATCTGCTGCGCGATCAGGCCGATGTGCTGGTGCAGATCGTGCGCGAGACCGGCGTCAACGTCGACCAGATCGAAGACCAGTTGCTGGCGCAGCGGCTTCGCTCGAACCGCACGGATGTCGGCGCCATGCGGCGTGGCCTGGTGCGGTTGCAGCGGCTGCTGGCGCCGGAACCGGGCGCGCTGTTCCGCCTGCTGAACCGTCCGCCCGCGTGGCTGCAGGAAACCGATCTGCAGGAGTTGCGCGAATCCACCGAAGAGTTCTCGCTGGTGCTGAGCGATCTGGCGGCGCTGGTGGAGCGGATCAAGCTGCTGCAGGAAGAAATCGCCGCCAAGCTGAACGAGCAGACCAACCGCACACTGTTCACCCTGACGATGGTCACGGTGCTGGCGCTGCCCATCAATATCGTGGCCGGTTTCTTCGGCATGAACGTGGGCGGGATTCCGCTTGCGGAACATCCCCACGGCTTCTGGGTACTGGTGGCACTGGTTGCCAGCTTTACCGCGCTGGCCGGACGGTGGGCGTTCAGGAAGCAGCAGAGCCAGTAGCAATCGGAACGATCGGGCGAGTGATCGGGCAGCCATGCGTGACATTTATGACAAGTCACCTATTTGCCATCTCGCAGGCGTAGCATGGTTGGCGTGAGCCATGCGTCCGTTCGGGCGCGGGTGACGGAGGATATCCATGGATTACAACGACGAAACGCTGATCCAGCGCATTCACCGCGAGGTGGCGGACTATTACGACGAGGAACTCGAGCTTGAACTCGAGGACCGCGATCCCATGCTGGTGCAGCGGGTATTGTCCGGAGACATTGGCGGGCCGGGCGACAACAGCAATCTCAATGGCGACGAGGCCGAGCGTGCCGAGCGCCACATGTACTTCCGCGAACTGTTCCGCCTGCAGGGCGAACTGGTCAAGCTGCAGAGCTGGGTGGTGGCCACGGGCCATAAGGTCGTGATCCTGTTCGAAGGACGCGATGCGGCTGGCAAGGGTGGTGTCATCAAGCGCATCACGCAGCGCCTGAATCCGCGCGTCTGCCGTGTGGCCGCGCTGCCGGCGCCAAACGACCGCGAACGCACGCAGTGGTATTTCCAGCGCTATGTCTCGCATCTGCCTGCCGCTGGCGAGATGGTGCTGTTCGATCGCAGCTGGTACAACCGCGCCGGCGTGGAACGCGTGATGGGCTTCTGTACCGATGACCAGTACGAGGAATTCTTCCGCTCGGTGCCGGAGTTCGAACGCATGCTGGTGCGCTCGGGAATCCAGGTGATCAAGTACTGGTTCTCGATCACCGACGACGAGCAGCACCTGCGCTTCCTGAGCCGCATCCACGATCCGCTGAAGCAGTGGAAGCTGAGCCCGATGGACCTGGAGTCGCGCCGCCGCTGGGAAGACTACACGCGTGCCAAGGAAATCATGCTCGAGCGCACGCATATCGCCGAGGCGCCTTGGTGGGTGGTGCAGGCGGTGGACAAGAAGCGCGCACGGCTCAACTGCATCCATCACCTGCTGCAGCAGATGCCGTACGTGGAGCCGTCAGCGGCCACCATCGTGCTGCCGGACCGCGAGCGCCACGCCGACTACACGCGTCTGCCCGTGCCCTCGGAGATGGTCATTCCCGAGGTGTACTGACGCCGGTATACCCCGGCCGCGCTGGGTGCGGATGACAACAGATTGAAACGATCGTAGGGACGAAACATGGTCCGGACGACGCAATCGATGCTCAAAAAAGAGCTTCACGCGTCGTTATTGAGAGACCGCTCCGGGACATTCCGGAGTTCGCACATGTTTCTGGAGTTCCTCGATGCGTCGTTCGTCCCCGCGCCCCGGAGCGCGCTTCCCTGCTCCCCACGCCCTGAGCGGCCTGGCCGCTGCCGCCGCCCTGGTACTGACTGCCTGCGGTGGTGGCGGTGGCGACGATAGCGGCCAAGCCGCCACGGCCCAGGCTGCGGCAGCGCCCGTCACGACATCGGATGCACCGCAACTGGTCTCGGGTCTCTCGCAGACGTGTTCGGGTTGCGGGGCCGCGACCAGCGGCGCCTATGCCGGCACCAGTGTCGGCACCTGGGGCTATCCCAATGCCACGGCCAACGCCGTGGACGTGCAGTATTCGATCACGGGCGTGGCCGGCAAGACCATCGCCATGCAACTGACCAACCTGGGCGCGGCTGCCGTGGCGATGCCCACGGGACTCTCGTCGCAGGTAGCGGCCGAGATGATCTCGCCGCAATCGCTCAGCGTCCAATCGACCGAGGAAACCGCGCAGCGTGCGATCCGCGAATTCAATCGCGCAGGCTGGGCCCAGAGCGCGCCTGCATCGGGCGCCATGAAGAACACGCTGGCTGCGCCGGCACCGTTGGCGGCATCGCTCGGCACCCAGGGCATGACGGAAGGCGCCACGCGTAGCTGGTATCACACCGATGGCACGTCGCGTCCGGCCACGCTGCGCAAACAGGTGACGGCCAGCGACGGCACCACGGTCAACGTCTGGGTGGAAGTGGCCGAGGCAAGTGCCGTGACCGATACGATGGTGCTCGATCTCGCCACCACGTTTGCCGGACCGGGCCTGCTTTACGATCGGCTGGTCCAGGTGGGCGGCGCGGTCTGGGGTGCCAACAACTTCAGCGGTACGCTGCTGCCCTCTGGCCGGCCCATCGACATCGTGGTGCTGAACTTCAATCACGACGCCAAGCCGTATGGCACGGTCGGCTATTTCTGGGGCGTGCACAACTTCCTGAAGACCAAGGAAGCCAACAGCAACGAAGCGATTTCGCTGTATCTGGATAGCGAAACGTTGTCGCTGGGCGCGGCGGCAGGCATGCAGTCGATCAAGACCACGATGGCGCATGAAGGCACGCACATGCAGAACTTCTACCGTCGCCAGGTCACCATGGGTGCCGAGTACGCATACGACGCGTGGCTGGAAGAGATGACGGCGATGCAGATGGAAGACTTCCTGAGCGGCATCATCGTATCCGGCTACAGCCCCATTGGGGATGTGCGCCTGCCTGATTATTACCGCTACAGCGACTACAACTGTAATCTGCTCGATTTCACCGGCTTCGGTGTGACCTGCGAAAGCTATGCGGTGTCCGGCAGCTTCGGCGGCTTCCTGAACCGCCAGCTCGGCGTGGCGTTCCTCCGCGACCTGCTGACCCGCAAGACCGTGGGTTCGAAGCAGGTACTGTCCGATGCCATCGCCGTCCATGCGGGCTGGACGTTCGACAGGGCATTCGTGAACTGGCGCGCGACGACCAACAGCAGCATGCCCGCCGCCCGCACCCCGCTTGACTACGGCTATCCCGCCTGGACCGACGGCACATTCACGCTGCCCGCGATCGATCCTTCGGCCAGCAAGTACACCACGCTGCGCAAACTCCCCGCCACGGCGCCCGCCTCCCTGCTGGGCCTCGGCAGCTACATTGCCCCGCGTAGCGATGCCAACGGCGTGTATAGCGACAAGGTGCGCGTACCGGCCGGCGTGACGTTGTCGGTGGTGGTGTATTGATGGGATTGTGATGGCAGGACAAGCGCACACCTTGCGTGCTTGCCCTGCCTTACAAATCCACCCCGGGAAACGCTGCCGCGAACGTCTGCACCAGGCCCGTCAGCGCGCCGTTGTAGCCCGGTAGCGCGTTGACGCGTTCGCGGAAGGTCGCGCTTTTCATGGCGCTGACCGCGCCTTGCATGGCGGGGCTGTGCAGCGCCTCCTTCTGCAGGGCAAAGAAGTAGCGTTCCTGCAGCACGGGCACGAACTCCAGACCGAAACGGCGGGCGGCGGTTTCCACGCCGAAGCCCACGTCGGCCATGCCGCTGCCGATATAGGCGGCCACCGCTGCATGGGTGAATTCCCCGTTGCTGAAACCTTCGATGCGGCTGGTGTCGATGCCGCGCCGCGCCAGCATCAGATCCAGCAGCAGTCGCGTGCCCGAACCCAGTTGGCGATTCACAAAGCGCACGTCCGCGCGCGTGAGGTCTTCGAGCGACGTAACGCCGAGCGGATTGCCGGGACGCACGAACAACCCTTGCTGGCGGGTGGCGAGATGGATCAGGCAATGCTTGTCCGGCTGCAGCCAACGCGTGAAGCCGCGCAGCGTTTCTTCCTCGAATTCCCCGATCGGTACGTGAAACCCCGCCACGTCGCAGGCGCCCTCGGCCAGCGCGGCTGCGGCTTCCAGACTGCCGCAGTACTTCAGGTCGTGCCGCACCTTCTGCTCGTCGAGAAAATCCCGCAGTGCAGCAACCGCGAAACCGTGGCTGGCGTGGATGCGCACGGCGGGGTCTGACGCCGCCATCAGCTTCTTGAGTTCGATCTCGAGTTCGGACGCCAGGCTGTCGAGCGTAGGCGTGAGGCGCGCTGCAATGCGCTTGCTGGCCCACACGAGTTGTTGCGCCATCGGCGTCAGCGTCGATCCCCGTCCCCGGGTCTTGGCAATGAGCGCGCCGCCAAAAAGCGTCTCCGCGTCACGCAGGATTCCCCAAGCGTAGCGATAAGACAACGTCATGGCTTCTGCCGATTGCGCAATGTTGCCGGTGGATTCGATAAGGCTCAGCAGGGCGACCAGGCGTGACACATCCAGCGCTGGCGCGGGCGCCAGGGCGGTGTCGTCGCGGATCTGCAGGTGGGGAAGGATCGAGATACGTAGCATATGCGGAAAATAGCATATTGAATGGGGCAAAACACGGTCCTATAGTCGCATAAAGCGGACAAAAAGCCCGCTGCGGTGATCCCGAATATGAATAAAAAAGCCGATATCGGGGCCGACAAGAAACAGGAGACAAGATGCCAGAAAACGCCATTCCCCAGGCGGCAGCCGGCAGCGACGATGCCGCCGCGGCCCACGCAGCGAACTCGACGATTGCGGCCAGCGACGCCATTGCGCGCATCGTCGAGGCGCGGCGCGACATGCCCGGTGCATTGCTGCCGATCCTGCATGACATCCAGGACAGCCAGGGTTTCATTCCCGCCAGCGCGGTGCCCGTCATCGCAAAGGCGCTGAACCTCTCGCGCGCCGAGGTGCATGGCGTGATCACGTTCTATCACCACTTCCGCGAGCAGCCCGCCGGACGCCACGTCGTACAGGTGTGCCGCGCCGAGGCATGCCAGTCGGTCGGTGCCGATGGTCTGGCCGCGCATGCATGCCAGTCGCTCGGCTGCGATTTCCACGAGACCACCGCTGACGGCCAGTTCACGCTCGAACCGGTCTACTGCCTGGGCCAATGCGCAACCGGCCCGGCGATGATGATCGGTGAGCGGGTGCATGGGCGGGTCGATGCCCGACGCTTCGATCGCCTGATCGACGCAGTACGCGAAGACGAGGAGGTACGCGCATGAGCACGAACCCGATCACGATCTTCGTGCCGCGCGACTCCACCGCGCTGGCGCTGGATGCCGACGAAGTGGCGCAGGCCATCGCACGCGAAGCCGCACAGCGCGGTGCCGAGGTACGCATCGTCCGCAACGGCTCGCGCGGCATGTTCTGGCTCGAACCGCTGGTCGAAGTACAGACCGACGCGGGCCGCGTGGCCTATGGCCCGGTCACCGAGGATGATGTGCCGGCGCTGTTCGATGCGGGATTCCTCAAAGGCGGCCAGCACGCATTGGCACACGGCCTGACCGAGGAGATCCCGTTCCTGAAGAATCAGGAGCGACTGACCTTTGCACGGATGGGCATCACCGATCCGCTGTCGATCGATGACTACATCGGGCATGAAGGCTTTGCGGGATTGACCCGCGCATTGTCGATGTCGCCCGAGCAGATCGTGCAGGAAGTGCTCGACTCCGGCCTGCGCGGTCGCGGCGGCGCGGCGTTCCCCACTGGCATCAAGTGGAAGACGGTGCTGGGCGCGCAGTCGCCGGTCAAGTACATCGTCTGCAATGCCGACGAAGGCGACTCGGGCACGTTCTCGGACCGCATGGTCATGGAGGACGATCCGTTCGTGCTGATCGAAGGCATGACGATTGCGGGCCTGGCCGTTGGCGCCGAACAGGGCTACATCTACACGCGTTCCGAGTACCCGCATGCGATTGCCGCGACGGAAGCGGCCATCGAGACGGCCATGCAGGCCGGCTGGCTCGGTGACAACATCCGGGGCACCGGCAAGCGGTTCCATCTCGAAGTGCGCAAGGGCGCAGGTGCCTATGTGTGCGGCGAGGAAACGGCCTTGCTGGAGAGCCTGGAAGGCAAGCGCGGCGTGGTACGTGCCAAGCCGCCATTGCCGGCGCTCAAGGGTTTGTTCGGCCAGCCCACGGTCATCAACAACGTGATCTCGCTGGCCACGGTGCCGATCATCCTTTCCCGTGGTGCCACGTTCTACAAGGACTTCGGCATGGGCCGTTCGCGCGGCACGCTGCCGTTCCAGCTGGCTGGCAACATTCGCCAGGGCGGTCTTGTGGAGAAGGCATTCGGTATCACGCTGCGTGAACTGCTGATGGATTTCGGCGGTGGCACGCGTAGCGGCCGCAGCATCCGCGCCGTGCAGGTCGGTGGCCCGCTGGGTGCGTACCTGCCGGAATCGCGCTTCGATGTGCCGCTCGATTACGAGGCCTACGCAGCGTTCGGTGCGGTGGTCGGTCACGGTGGCATCGTCGTGTTCGACGAGACCGTGGACATGGCGAAGATGGCCCGGTATGCGATGGAGTTCTGCGCGATCGAGTCCTGCGGCAAATGCACCCCGTGCCGTATCGGATCGACACGCGGCGTGGAAGTCATCGACCGCATCATGGCCGGCGACCAGCCCGTGAAGCACGTGGCGCTGGTGCGCGACCTCTGCGACACGATGCTGAGCGGCTCGCTCTGCGCCATGGGCGGCATGACGCCGTACCCGGTGCTCTCCGCGCTGAACGAGTTTCCGGAAGATTTTGGATTGCAACCCAAGCCGGCGCAGGCGGCTTAGGCTGACCACGCACCATACAGACTGACGTATCCCTCAGGGATGCGCATCCTCACAAGCAGTATTTCGGGAGACGTCCCTTGCAAGCACGCGACGATTTCGACTTTGGTACTCCGGCCATCGAGACCGACACACTGGTCACGCTGGAGATCGACGGTGTAGCCGTCACTGTTCCCGCAGGCACTTCGGTGATGCGGGCCGCCGCAGAGGCCGGCATCGGTGTGCCCAAGCTCTGCGCCACCGATTCGCTGGAACCCTTCGGCTCATGCCGCCTGTGCCTCGTGGAAATCGAGGGACGCCGCGGCTACCCGGCATCGTGCACCACGCCTGCGGAAGCTGGCATGAAGGTGCGCACGCAAAGCGGCAAGCTCGGCGACCTGCGCCGTGGCGTGATGGAGTTGTATATCTCCGATCACCCGCTGGACTGCCTGACGTGCCCCACCAACGGCAACTGCGAACTGCAGGACATGGCCGGTGTGGTGGGTCTGCGCGAAGTGCGCTATGCCGATGGTGCAGGCGGTGCCGCACCGATCGCCACGCACACGCATCTGAAGAAGGACGAGTCCAATCCGTACTTCACGTATGACGCGTCCAAGTGCATCGTCTGCAATCGCTGCGTACGCGCCTGCGAGGAAACGCAAGGCACGTTTGCACTGACCATCAGCGGACGCGGCTTCGATTCGCGTGTGTCGCCCGGTACGAGCCAGTCGTTCATGGAATCGGATTGCGTGTCGTGCGGCGCCTGCGTGCAGGCCTGCCCGACGGCCACGCTGACCGAAACGTCGGTGATCAAGCTGGGCCAGCCGTCGCACAGCAAGGTCACGACCTGTGCCTACTGCGGCGTGGGTTGCACGTTCAAGGCCGAGATGAAGGGCAATGAAGTGGTGCGCATGGTCCCGTACAAGGACGGCGCCGCCAATGAAGGCCACGCCTGCGTGAAGGGCCGCTTTGCATGGGGCTACGCCACGCACAAGGACCGCATCCTCAAGCCGATGATCCGCGCGAAGATCACCGATCCGTGGCGCGAAGTGTCGTGGGAAGAAGCCATCAACTATGCGGCCTCGGAATTCCGCCGCATCCAGACCCAGCATGGCCAGGACTCGATTGGCGGCATCGTGTCGTCGCGCTGCACGAACGAGGAAGGCTATCTCGTGCAAAAGCTGGTGCGCGCTGCGTTCGGCAACAACAACGTCGATACCTGCGCACGGGTTTGCCACTCGCCTACGGGTTACGGCCTGAAGACCACGCTGGGTGAATCGGCGGGTACGCAGACGTTCCGCTCGGTGGCCAAGGCCGATGTGATCATGGTGATCGGTGCGAATCCGAGCGACGGCCACCCGGTGTTTGCCTCGCGCATGAAGCGCCGCCTGCGTGCCGGTGCCAAGCTGATCGTCGTCGATCCGCGCCAGATCGATCTGGTGGATTCGCCGCACGTCCGCGCCGACTATCACCTGCAATTGCGTCCGGGTACGAACGTGGCGCTGGTCACGTCGCTGGCGCATGTGATCGTCACCGAAGGGCTGCTGGCCGAACAGTTCATCGCGGAACGTTGCGAAGATCGCGCGTTCCAGCAGTGGCGTGATTTCGTGGCACTGCCCGAGAACTCGCCGGAAGCGATGGAAGCCGTCACCGGCGTGCCTGCCGATACGCTGCGCGGTGCCGCACGTCTTTATGCCACGGGCGGTAACGCCGCGATCTACTACGGCCTGGGCGTGACCGAACATGCGCAGGGTTCCACCACGGTGATGGGCATCGCCAATCTCGCCATGGCCACCGGCAATATCGGCCGCGAAGGCGTGGGCGTGAACCCGCTGCGTGGCCAGAACAACGTGCAGGGTTCGTGCGATATCGGCTCGTTCCCGCATGAGCTGCCGGGCTATCGCCACGTATCGGATTCCACGGTGCGTGCCGAGTTCGAATTGGCATGGGGCGTGGACATCAATCCGGAGCCGGGCCTGCGCATTCCCAACATGTTCGAAGCCGCGCTGGGCGGCACGTTCAAGGGCCTGTACTGCCAGGGCGAGGACATCGTCCAGTCCGACCCGAACACGCAGCACGTTTCCGAAGCACTGTCGTCGATGGAATGCATCGTCGTGCAGGACATCTTCCTGAACGAGACGGCCAAGTACGCACACGTGTTCCTGCCGGGTTCGTCGTTCCTGGAGAAAGACGGCACGTTCACCAATGCGGAGCGCCGCATCTCGCGCGTGCGCAAGGTGATGCCGCCGCAGGCCGGTTACTCGGACTGGGAAGCCACGATCCTGCTGTCGAATGCGCTGGGCTATCCGATGAACTACAAGCATCCGTCGGAAATCATGGACGAGATTGCGGCGTTGACGCCGACGTTCTCGGGCGTGAGCTACCAGAAGCTCGAAGAGCTCGGCAGCATCCAGTGGCCGTGCAATGCCGAAGCACCGCAGGGCACGCCGACGATGCACGTCGATGCATTCGTGCGGGGCAAGGGCAAGTTCATCATCACCAAGTACGTGGCCACCGACGAGAAGGTGAATCGCAAGTTCCCGCTGATCCTGACCACTGGTCGCATCTTGTCGCAGTACAACGTGGGCGCGCAGACGCGGCGTACGGAGAATGTGCACTGGCACGACGAGGACCGGCTGGAGATTCATCCGCACGATGCCGAGGAACGTGGCATCAAGGACGGCGACTGGGTCGGCGTGCAGAGCCGCGCGGGCGAGACGGTGCTGCGTGCCATCGTCAGCAGCCGGATGCAGCCGGGCGTGGTCTACACGACATTCCACTTCCCGGAGTCGGGCGCCAACGTGATCACCACCGACAACTCTGACTGGGCCACCAACTGCCCCGAGTACAAGGTGACGGCGGTACAGGTGATGCCGGTCGCGCAGCCTTCCACATGGCAGCGCAACTACCAGGCATTCAATGAGGAGCAACTGGCCCACCTGCGTGCGGCCGGTGAAACGGCGCCGGCCGGTTGATCAGGGGAGCGCAACGCGATGAAGCGTGATGTGCCGTCACCCGACAGCGCCGCCGGCACCGCAGAAATGCCCGCGCAGCGCACCTTCGAGGTGCGCCGCTGGCGGCATGGCAAGGCGGGCACGGAAGTGGACCACCTGGCCGAAGAGGTGCCGGTCGCGCTGGAGTTCAACGGCATCTCGCACGCGGTGATGCTGGCGACGCCGGCCGATCTCGAAGACTTCGCAATCGGATTCAGTCTCAGCGAAGGCATCGTGGAACGTGCCGGCGATATCTACGGCATCGACGTGGAGACCAGCGAGCAGGGCATCACGGTCAGGCTCGATATCGCCACGGGTGCATTCGTCGCGCTGAAAGGGCGTCGCCGTGCGATGGCGGGCCGCACGGGCTGCGGACTGTGCGGCACCGAATCGCTCGACGAAGTGATGCGCGTGCCGCAGCCGGTGCAGAGCGCGGCGGTCTTCGATCCGGCGGTGTTCGAGCATGCGTTCGCGGCGTTGCACAAGCGGCAGGCGTTGTTGCGCGATACCGGTGCCACGCACGCGGCGGGCTGGATGCGTGCCGATGGCGAGCTGGCGCTGGTGCGCGAGGATGTAGGCCGCCACAACGCGCTCGACAAGCTGGCGGGCGCGTTGTCGCGTGGCGGGCAGGAAGATATCGCGCACGGGGCGGTCATCGTCACGAGCCGCGCGAGTTATGAAATGGTGCAGAAGACGGCGGCCATCGGTGCGGGCGTGCTGGCTGCGGTGTCAGGGCCTACCGCGATGGCGGTGCGGCTGGCTGATAGTGCGGGCATCACGCTGGCCGGGTTCGTGCGGGGCGGAAGCCTCGTCGTCTATACGCATCCCCAACGACTACATATGGCATAGGGTCCGGCAATGCATATCGAAAACCTGGTCAAGATGGCCAACCAGATCGGCAGCTTCTTCGAAGCCATGCCCGACCATGACGAGGCGCTGGCCGACATCGCCAACCATGTAAAAAAATTCTGGGAACCACGCATGAAGCGCGCGTTCCTGACGCATGTGGACGCGGGCGGGGAAGGGGTCGATCCCATCGTGATCGAAGCCGTGGCACGTCATCGCGACAAGTTCGAGGTGACACTGCGCGCCGCTGCCTGAGGCGCGAGGCATGGCATGGCGTTGACGCGCGGGTGCGTTACGACGCGCGCTTCTCCATGCGAAAGAGCAGTTGCAGGATCGCCAGGCCGAACAGCGTGGCGATCACGGCTGTCGATTCCCGGCCCAGGCCGCAGGCCACGCCGATGGCTGCCACGGTCCAGATGCTCGCTGCCGTAGTCAGGCCGCGAATCTCTTTCTCGTCGGTGTGCTTGATGATGGCACCCGCGCCCAGAAAGCCGATGCCGGCGATCAGGCCCTGCAGTACGCGGCTCATGTCCGCCAGCGGGGTGCCTGCCAATAACGGCACCAGTACGAACAGTGCCGCGCCCATGGCCACGAGCATGTGTGTGCGCAGGCCCGCTGCCTTGCCCGCCGACTCGCGTTCCCAGCCGATCAGGCCGCCGAGCAGGCAGGCCAGCGTCAGCCTGACCAGGATCTTCGTGAGTTCGCTGACATTGTTCACGTCCGCGAACTCCGCCCGCAGCGTGCTATATACCTCGCCCCAGATTCCATCCATGGCCGCCTCGTTATGCGCGTCCCGGCGTGCGCCGGTGGTGAGGTGAGGCTATCACGCAGGATGCACGGCCGCCGTCGGGCGGCGGCTGACACGTGTGCCGGTTGCGGCTTACTTCAACCGGAGCGGCTCCAGCAGCGCAGCGTCGTATTGGGCACCCGTAATGCGTCCGAGGTCCTTCATGCGCAGCAGGATATACGCCTGCCGTTGCCGTGCGCGGCGCGGGTTGACCACAGGGTTGTTGGCCGAAGGTGCCTTCGGCAGACCGGCCAGCATCGCGCATTCGGCCAGCGTCAGTTGTTCGACGGATTTGCCGAAGTAGGTATCGGCAGCCTCCCCGAAGCCATACGCGCCCTGGCCCAGGTAGATCTTGTTCAGGTATAGCTCAAGGATCTCGTCCTTGCTCAACGCATTCTCGATCCGGTACGCAAGCAGGATCTCGTAGAGCTTGCGCGTGTACGTCTTCTTGCGCGACAGGAAGAAATTGCGCGCCACCTGCATCGTGATGGTCGATGCGCCCTGCGACAGCTCGTCGGAAAGATTGGCGACGCCGGCACGCATCACGCCCACATAGTCGACGCCGTCGTGCAGATAGAAGCGATCGTCCTCGATGGCGACGACAGCCTCGGGCAGGGTGTGAGGAAAATCGGCGAGCTTGACGTAGCCCGATGAATGCCGAAACGCCGTGAGGGCATCGAGCGAGGGAAGTTGCCGGCTGGCCATCAGCACAGCAAACGCAATCAGCAGCGCGCCCCCCACGAGGGCGAGCAGCACCAGCTTGACGAAGGCGGACCAGAGACGTTGCATGGCGCGTATTGTGCCATTGCTGGGTGACGGTCTTGCTGACGGCAGATCGAATGCTGCCGGTTTGCTCCCCTCTCCCGCGATGCGGGAGAGGGGGCGGGTGTAGTGGTCAAGTAATCTTGGACACTTTTTCAGGCAGACCTACTCTTTAAAGCCTCGTACTCGGCCGGCGGCATGTCTTGCGTCGCCGAGTGAAGCCTGCGATGGTTATAGAAGAACAACGCGTAG
>Ga0102591_1000385_pt1 | contig 89939 bp, 133 predicted proteins | sample AraplaCol_mCL_r2_2_FD_76860 | JGI IMG/M metagenome (GOLD analysis project Ga0102591, IMG submission 76860) | Arabidopsis root microbial communities from North Carolina, USA - plate scrape MF_Col_mCL_r2 (SPADES assembly) (version 2) | ecosystem: Host-associated > Plants > Roots > Endosphere...
CATATTGAACGCCTGTGCATTGGCGGAATCAGGATAGTATCTGACGGATTTTTTGTTACCCGGCGAAACAAAAAGTTCCTATTGATAGTTATCAAATCCGAGCCAAAAGCATGAAATGCGTATGGATCGCGCAAGCTTTCCAGCGGATACTAATATAGACGACTCACTCGAACAGAACGCCAAGGTGACCCGACCGTTGACTCTTCTCGCCCGCCTCGCTGCAGACGTCCAGCTCATGTTTCGGCGCCCTCCGCGTCAACAATATGCTGCGCTCTGCTATCGGGTCAAAAAGAAAACCAACGACGTTGAAGTACTTCTACTGACCAGCCGCGACACCGGCCGCTGGGTCATCCCCAAGGGATGGCCGATGGACGGAAGGTGCTCGTATGAGGTCGCCGCACGCGAGGCATTCGAGGAAGCCGGTGCGCGCGGAACCGTCGAGAACGAGATCCTTGGTTCCTACTCCTACCCTAAGGTGTTGAAGAACGGCCTAAAGGTCACCTGTAAAGTGCAGGTCTATGCTCTCGAGGTTCTGGAGATCGCCAAGAACTTCAAGGAAAAAGGCGAGCGTAAGGTGGAGTGGGTCTCCTGCGACGAGGCTGTGAAGCGCGTTCATGAGCCTGAACTTCGCAATCTCATCCTGCTGTTCAAGCGCCGCATGACGGAACAGCTTGCGGCAAGCATGCCAAAGCAAATTCCGGCGGAATGAATACTGCCATCTTGCGCTGCTAAACTTGGCGGCGCTAAAGCAGGATTCAACGAAGGAATAGCATGCCCAACCGATCAGCCGTCCTCACGAAACGAACGCTCGACAAAGACCTCGACAAGCTTACGCATGTCGAGGATGCGACGAAGTTCGTCTCGCGCAAACTGGTGGCGCCGGGCCTCGGGCTGATCTTCCTTGGGCTAGCCATGCTTTTCGCGGGCGTCTATGTCTTTGACCGGCCAAGCGCCGTGCTGGTGATCGCGGCAGCGGCGCTCGCCGCCTACATGGCCATGAACATCGGTGCAAACGACGTTACCAATAACGTCGGCGCCGCCGTGGGCGCCCGAGCGATGACGATGGGGCAAGCTCTTGTCATCGCAGCCATCTTCGAAATTCTCGGGGCGACAGTTGCCGGCGGCGAGGTCGTCAAGACGATCTCCTCCAGCATCGTGGATGCCGTGCAAGTCCCACCAGGCACACTCAGCTGGATCATGATAGCGGCACTGATGGCCGCCGCATTGTGGATCAACCTCGCGACCTGGATGAACGCACCGGTCTCGACCACGCACGCGATCGTCGGCGCGGTGATTGGAGCGGGTATCGGCGCGGTCGGTCCGGACCCGGTGAACTGGCGGGTGATGGTCGAGATCACATCGGCCTGGGTGACTTCGCCGCTGCTTGGCGGCGTGATTGCGGCCGGCCTGCTTTTCCTCGTGAAGAGCCTGATCATCTACCGCGACGACAAGATTGCCGCGGCGCGGCGTTGGGTCCCCGTTCTGATCGCGATGATGCTCGGTGGCTTTGCTTCCTACATGGTGCTGCAGCTTACGCCCGCTGGCGCGTTTTCCTCGTTCACAATCCTCCTTTTCGGCGTCGCGGCCGGCGGCCTCGGATGGTTTGCCGCGCGTTCATTCGTTCACAGGCAGGCCGTAGGGCTGGAAAACCGCAACAGCTCGCTGCGCGTCCTCTTCCAGATTCCCCTGATTGGCTCGGCAGCTCTGCTCTCCTTCGCACATGGTGCCAACGATGTATCCAACGCAGTCGGCCCACTTTCGGCAATCGTGCGCGCGGTCGCGGGATCCGCAGCCGGCCCGAATGGCCAGCCCCCGATCTGGGTGCTGCTCATCGGCGCCTTCGGTATCTCGGTCGGCCTACTGTTGTTCGGGCCGCGCCTGATCCGGCTGGTCGGTGAACAGATCACCAAGCTCAACCCCATGCGCGCCTATTGCGTTGCGCTGTCGACGGCCTTCACGGTTATCGTGGCCTCGTGGCTCGGCATGCCCGTCAGTACGACGCATATCGCGGTCGGTTCCGTGTTTGGCGTCGGCTTCTTCCGCGAGTGGTACACCCGGAACTCGAAGCGACGCATCCGGTACGTGCGGCGCAAGGCGGAAAGCTGGGCGATTGATGAACCGGAAGATCCGAACACGCATGAGGTTCGTCGCCGCTATCTCGTTCGCCGTTCGCACTTCATGACGATCATCGCCGCCTGGATCATCACGGTGCCGGCCTCGGCAGCGCTTGCAGCGATGATCTATTGGGTTATGTTCGCGCTCTTTGTATGAGCAGGACTTTTCGATGCGCGCCAATTTTCGGATGCAACGGCTGTTTGTGGACGCTCCCCTCGCCGCCGGAGCAACGGTCGAGACGACGGGCGACCACTTCAACTATCTCGCCAACGTACTGCGCATGACTGATGGCGCCGAACTGCTCGTCTTCAATGGCCGCGATGGCGAGTGGAAGGCGCGCCTCACCTTTCCAACGCGGAAACGGATTGTAGTGGTCGCCGAGGAGCAGACCCGCCCGCAGCCGGCAGCGTCCGATCTGCACTATCTCTTTGCACCACTGAAGGTCGGGCGACTCGACTACCTGGTGCAGAAGGCCGTCGAGATGGGCGCAGGCCTTCTGCGTCCAGTGATGACCCAGCATGTGCAGGGCAAGATCACCAATCTCGACAAGCTGAGGGCAAATGTCATCGAGGCAGCGGAGCAATGCGGCATACTCGATATCCCCGACGTTGCCGAGCCCGTGAAGCTGTTCGACCTGCTGGACACCTGGCCGAGCGACCGCCGCATCATCTATTGCGACGAGGGCGATGCGGGGCAGAACCCGCTGCCACTGCTGTCCAAGATCAGCGAGAGAAAGCTGGCGCTCCTTGTCGGCCCAGAGGGTGGTTTCTCCGAGGAAGAGCGCGCGCGGCTGCGCAGCCTCGATTTCGTGACCGCAATCCCGCTCGGGCCGCGGATCCTCAGAGCCGATACGGCTGCGGTTGCTGCCATGGCAGTCATTCAAGCGTCGATCGGCGACTGGAATTAACCTTAGGATCGGTCGCGGCCGAAATATCCTGCTATTTTTTTGATGGACCGTTGAAACAATTTCACTTGCAACATACGTGGGAGCGGTCCTAATCACCCTTCCAATTGCCCGGGTTTTTCCAGGCGCTCTCCCATTGCAGGTAGACTTGAATGGCTCGCGATACCACCGACCAGACGCCACTCTCTTCGGTTCAGGAGCTGACCGATTATCTTGCCGCGGGGAACAAGCCGGCGGAAAAATTCCGCATCGGTACCGAGCATGAGAAGTTTGCCTTCTTCCGGGCGGACAACGGCCCTGTGCCGTATTTCGGCGAGGCCAGCATTTCGGCGCTGTTGAAAGGCCTTCAGCAGAAATCCGGCTGGGACCCGATCATGGACGGCGACAACATCATCGGCCTGGGCGAGCCGAACGGAATGGGCGCGATATCGATCGAGCCTGGCGGCCAGTTCGAACTGTCCGGCGCGCCGCTGGAAACGATCCACGAGACCTGCAAGGAATCGAATACCCATCTGGCGACGTTGCGCGAGATCGCCGAGCCGATGGGCATCCGCTTCCTCGGCATTGGCGGCAGCCCCAAATGGACACTGGCCGAAACGCCTGTCATGCCGAAATCCCGCTACGAGATCATGACCCGCTACATGCCGAAGGTCGGCGCCAAGGGTCTCGACATGATGTATCGCACCTGCACCATCCAGGTGAACCTCGACTTTTCCTCCGAAGCCGACATGCGCAAGAAGATGCGGGTTTCGATGAAGCTTCAGTCTCTGGCAACCGCGCTCTTTGCCTCGTCGCCCTTTACCGAAGGCAAGCCCAACGGCCTGCTCTCCTGGCGCGGCGACATTTGGCGCGACACCGACAACAATCGCTCCGGTCTGCTGGACTTCACCTTCCGCGACGATTTCGGTTTTCATGATTATGCCGAATGGGCCCTCGACGTGCCGATGTATTTCATCGTGCGCGACGGGCACTATCACGACTGTACCCACATCACGTTCCGCCAGTTCATGAACGGCGCGCTGAAGGGCGCGGTTGCCGCCTGGGAGCCGACGATGGGCGACTGGACGAACCACCTTTCGACCCTCTTCCCCGACGTTCGCCTGAAGCGCTTCCTAGAGATGCGCGGTGCCGATGGCGGCCCGTGGCGGCGCATTTGCGGGTTGCCGGCCTTCTGGGTCGGGCTTCTCTACAACGATGCTGCACTCGAAGACGCGGATATGCTGACCAAGGACTGGACATTCGACGAGGTCAACGCGTTGCGCGATGCCGTCCCGTCTCAGGGTTTAAGGGCAAAGTTCCGCGGCCATGAGTTTTATGAGACGGCGCGCGAAGTGATCGCCGTTTCGAAGTCCGGTCTCCGAGCGCGCAACAAGCTCAACAAGGAAGGCCAGGACGAAACCATCTTCCTTGCGCCGCTCGACGAAGTCATGGCCAAGAAGGCGACTTTGGCCGAGGATCTGCTGGCGCTGTATCACGGCCGCTGGAACGGTTCCGTGGAGCCTGTCTTCGAAGAGTATCAATACTAGGGTCTACCCTAAGCCCTTCTGCAAAAAGCGGTTTGCGCATTCCTTTTTCCGGCTATAGTGACGCAATTACGCGTTGCGAAACCGGGAAAGGGATTACCATGCTGCCACTCTTCGACATGATGATGCAGGCCCAGAACGGCGCGGCGATGGATGCGGTCTCCAAGCAGTTCAATCTTGCCCAGGAGCAGGCCACAAAGGCGATGGCCGCGCTGATGCCGGCATTTTCCGCCAGCCTGAAACGGAGCAGCAGCAACCCCTACGACTTCATGGGGCTGATGCAGGCGGTCGCCTCCGGCAACTACGCCAAATATTTCGAGGACATGGGCAAGGCCTTCACCCCGCAAGGAATCGATGATGGCAACACCATCCTCGGGCAGCTGTTCGGCTCCAAGGAGGTCTCGCGGGCGGTTGCGGCGCAGGCTGCCCAGATGACCGGGATCGGCCAGGAGATCTACAAGCAGATGCTGCCCGTGATGGCCGATACTTTGATGGGCGGCCTGTTCAAGCAGTCGATGGGGCAGATGAACGCGCCCGTCAATCCATTCATCAACACCGCCATGGGCGAAACCATCCAGAAATGGCTGGAAAGCACCGGCTTTGCGCCGAAGCAGAAGGCCGCTCCGGAGCCCACCATCTTCGACAATCCTTTCACTCAGGCCATGCAGCAGATGTTCGGCATGCAGAAGCCGGAGGCAGAGAAGACGGTCACCAATCCGTTTTTCGACAATCCGTTCGCAAAGGCCTTTCAGGAAATGATGGGCTCGCTCGGAAAGCCGGTTGAGCCGAAACGAGCCGAAGCCCCGAAAGAGCAGGCAAAGGCAGAGGCGGAACGCTACGTCGACATGCTGAACAACATGTTCGACAGCGGGCTCGAGGTTCAGAAGAGCTACCAGAAGAGCATGGAAGCGATCTTCGAGACCTATATGCCGAAGGCGCCCTCCACTCCCCCGAAGGCATAAAAAAACCCGGAGACGGCTGGGAGGCCGGTCACCGGGTAAGAGGCAGGGCTATTGGCTATCACCCTGCGGGGAAAAACTGGGCCGGTCTCAATCCTTTTGGGACCGGAAGAGCGACTTCGGTCCGCGGTTGCGCGCGGATTTAGTCAGGTGTTCCGACGGATCTTCAAAGAAGGTGGACGCCAGGAACGCGGAAGTGAGATCGGTCCTGCTAAGGCCGATATCCTTCAATTGATTGTCATCGAGCTCGTTCAGCTTGTTGATCTCCATACGGTTGCGGATCACGCGCAGTACGGATGACAGCGTTGCAAAGCCATTTACGAGACGCTGGAAGAACGTCAGCGAGGTCTGGCTGCAGTCGAGTTCGAGTATCCGGTCTGTCGTGCGCATGGGACGATCCTTTCATTGGCGCGCAACAACCCACCCCTCCCGCGAGGTCGAGCGGCAAGGCATCGGGTTGAAATCGGAGCGGACAGGCAGGGTGTCTGTCCTTCACTTTGCTTGATTTGCACCCCGAAGATGCCAAACACCTATTGATCAGTCCAACGAATGTTTCTAATGATTAACATCAGAGATCTTTATAGGTGAACTCATGTCAGCGCCTCTCGATATTGATCAGTTGCAGACCTTCATTGCGATTGTGGATTCCGGCAGCTTCACCAAGGCTGCCGACAGAGTCTACAAGACGCAGTCCGCTGTCTCCATGCAGATGCGGCGACTGGAAGAGCGCATCGGCAAGCAGCTTTTCATCAAGGACGGGCGCGGCAACCGCCTCACCGTCGAAGGCGAGAAGCTCTTGAACTATGCGCGACGAATCATTCGCCTCAACAACGAAGCGATCGCAGCCTTTGATGACAACCGTCTCGAGGGCACGCTGCGCATCGGCACGCCCGATGACTACGCCGACCGCTACATGCCCGAGATCATCGGCCGCTTTGCCAAGACGCATCCGAACGTCGAGCTTTACATTGTCTGCGAACCCTCGGTGGGCCTCGCCGAGCGCATGAATCGCGGCGAGCTCGACATCGCGCTGGTGACCCACAATCCGCGCGAACGCATGTCGGATGTCGTGCGAACGGAACCGCTCTGCTGGGTCGGCTCTGCCAACCATCCGATCCGCGACGATGCCCCCGTGCCGCTCGCCGTCGGCCGTCGCGACTGCCAGTGGCGGCAGCTCGCCTGCTCGGCGCTGGATGCGGTCGGTCGCGAACACCAGATCCTGTTCACCAGCTGGTCGTGCACCGTCGTCGCGGCCGCGGTCCTCGCCGGCATGGCCGTTTCCGTCATGCCGGAATCGGCTCTGCGCACGGGGATGAAGGTGCTAAGCCAGGCGGACGGCTTCCCTGCCCTGCCCCCGGTCCAGATCGGCATCATGAAGCGGCCGGGTGTTTCCATCTCGCTGATGAACGCGATCACGGCGCATATCACCGCCTGCCTCGACAACATCACGCCCGCTGTCGTCGACGACAATCTCGACGCTGACGTCAAGAACGCCTATGGGCGGGCTCAGCCCCGCCTCAAGGTCGCTGGCATCGTCCCGAGTTGGTAGGCTCAGGCGGCAACCGGTGAGAGGAAGGCTGTTCGGATCACGCGCTTCCACTCATCCAGGATGCGTCTTGCAAGGGAATCCTCGCTGACGACCGCAAGGCGGATCGATGCCCCGAGCAGATGGCTGAACAGATAGCTGCGGGCCTGCATGTCGGCTGCGGAGAGTTCAGGTGCGACGCGGCGGACGGTATCCTGAAAGATGTCGGCAATCCGCTTGCTATGCTCGATGTTGAGCAGCAGCAGATCGTGGTCGGTTTCGGTACCCATCCAGATGCCGAGATAGGCGGCATCGTTGCGATAGTCGGCGTAGTGCCAGTCGATCGTCGCGACGAGTACCTCGAGCGCATGGTCGACGGAGTGCACGGACGCAAAGGCCTCGGCGATGCGCGTCTGGAGCGCCAGCGCATGGCGGTCGAAGAGCGCTTTGACGATCGCCGCCTTCTCGGGAAAATACTGATAAACGGAACCAATCGGAACCTTGGCGGCGACGGCCAGTTCCGTCATCCGCATGGCGCTTACGCCCTTTTCAGCGATGAGTGCGGCTGCGGCCGACAAGATGTGGTCGAGCCGCTGAATACTGCGTTCCTGCTTTGGCTTCCGGCGGAGGCCAATACGATCCAAACTTCCGACCTTCATGTCGTTCCCATTTGTTCTATGTGGAGCGACGGAGGTGGTTCATACCGGCGCCATCTCGCCGATATGACATGCAGGTCTTCACGACTCGTAAACGAGATGCATCGGATTGTACGGATGGGGAAAAGTATAAGAAAATCGGGGTGATACACCCGTATTTGGTCAACTCCGCGTGTTGTTTTGCTCACTTGCGACGGGTTGGACGTTAATCGTTGTGGCCGTGGCTTCTCGGTCGCTGCGCGCACCGATTCGCGCACGCTACATGTGCCTCAAGTGCCCTCAAATCGGCGGCCACTCAGATGCCACCTGAAGAGCGGCCTTGCTCGTAATTCCATTGACCTTCGATAATCTCAAGTCGTACTTAATGAGATTATCGATTGGAAGAGATTATCATGCTGACCTTACGACAGATGCGTTATTTCGATGCGCTGGCAACGACGCGCCATTTCGGCAGGGCCGCCGAAATGGTCCACATCAGCCAGCCGGCGCTGTCGACCCAGATCATGGAAATGGAAGAATATCTCGGCGCCAAGCTAGTCGAGCGAACGCGGCAGAGCACGATCCTGACGCCGAAAGGCGAAGAGGTTCTGCACTATGTCCGCGCCATCCTGCATCAGGTCGACCTGCTCGAGCAGACGGCCCGAAAGGGCGAAGGCACGCTCGAAGGTCTGATCCGCATCGGAATTATTCCGACTGTCGCGCCCTACCTCGTCCCTCAGTTCGTTCCGCATCTGCGCAAGACTTACCCCAGCGTTGAGGTGGAACTTCGGGAGGCGGTCACCGATCGGTTGATGGCGGACCTCCTGACGGGAAAGCTCGATGCCGTGATCGCGGCCTTGCCGCTCGATATCGAAGGCATCCAGACGCGACCGCTCTTCACCGACCGCTTCTTCATGGCCGTAGCGGACAACGGCGAGGCGGTGCTGATGTCGCCGCTCACCGAGCATGAAGTAAATGTCGATCGCCTGCTACTGCTCGAGGAAGGACATTGCCTGCGCGATCAGGCCCTTGCCGTCTGCAGCGCCGGCAAGCGCAGCCTCGTCAACTTTGGTGCGACCTCAATGGCGACGCTGCTGCAGATGGTGTCGCATGATATGGGCATGACGCTCATTCCCGAGATCGCCATTCCGACGGAGACCAGCCGCAATTCGATCCGCATCGTGCCCTTTACCGATCCACAGCCGTCGCGCGAGATCTGCCTTGCCTGGCGTCGCAGCAACCATCGTGGCAAGGAGATGGAGGCGCTGGCAGAGGCGATCATCGCTGTCGCCCCTGCGCCGCGCGAGCTGGCGGCCTGATCAGGCCAGGTTCTTCTTCAGGAATTCGACAGTCCTGCTCCAAGCGAGGTCGGCCGCCTTCTTGTCGTAGCGAGCCGCCGACGTGTCATTGTTGAAGGCGTGGTTGACGCCGTCATAGACGAAGATCTGGAAGTCCTTGCCATTGTCCTGCAGCGCCTTCTTGTAGGCGTCGATGCCGGCATTGATACGGTCGTCGAGGCCGGCGTAATGCAGCATCAGCGCAGCCTTGATACCAGGCACATCGGCCGCCTTCGGCTGGGCGCCGTAATAGGCAACACCCGCCTTCAGGTCCGGCGAGGCAACAGCGAAATCGTTAACCAGCCCGCCACCCCAGCAGAAACCGATCACGCCGACCTTGCCATTGGAATTGTCGAGTTTGCTCAGATATGTAAGCGTCGCCTCCGCGTTCGCCACCGTGGCGGGTCGGTCGAGCGTGCTGAACATCTCGCGGGCTTTGTCCTCATTCTCCGGCGTGCCGCCCTGGGGCGAGAGGAAGTCTGGCGCCAGCGCGATGAAGCCCTCCAGCGCCATGCGGCGCGCGACATCGCGGATGTGCGGGTTCAGACCGCGGTTCTCGTGGATAACAATCACGGCGCCGAGTTTTCCCGATGCATCCTTGGGTTCGACGAGGTAACCTTTCATCTCACCAGCTCCACCGGGATAGGTGACGTCCTTGGCCACCACCCGCGTGTCGTCGGCGGCGATCATTTCGGCGCTTGCCTTGTTGGCCGCAAGCATCGGTGCGATGACAGCGGCTGCGCCGGCGGAACCGGCCAGTTTCGTCAGCTTGTCCATGAAGTTGCGGCGATCGAGTGTCAGATGCGTGTATTCGTCGTAGGCGTTGATCATCGCCTGCGTGATTTCCGGCTTGTTCATTTGAGGCCTCCCGTTCCCTACCTGTCGGCTTTCGCCTGTCGGGGAAGATAGGTCAGCGGCCAGTAACGCAGGAACAAAACTGCGTTACTTCAAGTCGCTCAACCGTTCGCGAATGCCATCCAGGCGGCAACCCACATCCACATGGCGCCGAGCACCGCATAGCCGCAGGCAAAGAGCGGGCTGCGATAACGCAGATTGTTGCTGGTCACGTGGATGAAGGCGTGCAGATAGCGCGATGCGACAAAGATCCAGGCAAGAACAACGGCGACGAGGTTATCGGCTTCCGTCATGTAAAGAAGGACGCAACAGGCGTAGAAAAGCACCGGCAACTCGAACTGGTTGGCGAGGCAATGCTTGACGACAAGGCCTTCCGCTGGCTCGTCGCGATTTTCCCGGTAGTTCGATCGCCGGATCTTGCCCCCCCGAACCAGCTTTTGCCGGCGGTACGAGAGAAGCATGTAGAGGAAATAGACTAGGGCTACGTGGGCAATAATGGGCCAGAACATCTCGTAGCCGGTCATGCTGTCTCTTCCTTGCGGTTTTTCCGTTTGATTTCCACGCTGTAGAGGAAAACAACCGACGCCGCAAATGCCCGTCGCGATTGTGCGACGGGCATGGCTGCTGCATCAGACCTGGGCGATGCCGCCATCGGCGAAGAGTTCTGCGCCAGAGACGAAGCTCGATTCATCCGAAGCCAGGAACAGAGCTGCGGAGGCGATTTCTTCGGCGCGACCGACGCGGCCCATCGGAACCTGCGAACTGAGATAGTCGAGAAGGCCCTGCTGGTCAGCCTTGTCCTTGCCTGCGAGTTCGACCAGGCCGGTCGTTTCCGTCGGGCCGGGGCTAAGCGTGTTGACGCGGATGCCGCGGTCCTTGAGATCGAGGATCCAGTTGCGCGCGAAGTTGCGGATCGCCGCCTTCGAGGCAGCGTAGACGCTGAAAGCGGGCGTGCCCGTCGCACCGGCCGTCGAGCCCGTCAGAATAACCGACGAGCCGTTACCGAGCAGCGGCAGTGCCGTTTGCACGGTAAAGAGCACGCCCTTGACGTTGCGGTTGAACGTGTCGTCAAACTGTTCTTCGGTGATCTGACCGAGCGGCGCGAACGAGCCCCCGCCTGCGTTGACGAAGAGCACGTCGATGCGGCCGGCCTCTTCCTTCACGCGATTGAACAGACGATCGAGATCGGCCTGCTTGGCGGAGTCGGCCTGGATGCCGATGACGTTGCCGCCGATCTCGTCGACGGCCGCGGCGAGCACATCTGCGCGGCGGCCGGTGATGAAGAGGCGAGCGCCTTCGGCGACGAAACGCTTCGCCGTGGCGAGACCGATGCCCGACGTGGCGCCGGTTATCACTGCAATCTTGCCATTCAATTTCTGAGTCATTGTCGTCGTCTCCTTTTGTTCGACTGAGCAGAAGATATGGACGAGCCGATCGTTTCGAAATAGAAAGGAATGAAAACCATTGTTGCAAATACGAAATGATGAAGCTGCCAGACTTCGAAGGCCTCGCGATGTTTGCCAAAGTGGCGGAGGAGCGATCGTTCGCCCGCGCGGCAAAGACGCTGGGTATTTCCGTAGCAACCGTTTCGCGCGGCGTCGCACGCCTGGAACAGAGACTGGGCGCCCGGCTGTTCAATCGGACATCGCGCCAACTGTCGCTGACGGAATTCGGCCTCCGTCTCGCCGAGCGCGCGTCGCGGATCTACTCCGATGCGGAGGAGATCGAGAATGCGGCGCTCGAGCTGTCGAGTCGTCCCCGCGGTCTGATCCGGCTGGCAGCGCCAATGACGTTCGGCGTGCATTGGATTGCACCGATCCTGCCCGAGTTCTTTGAACTCTACCCCGACATCAGCATCGATCTTCACATGAGCGACGCGAGCGTCGATCTCGTGGGGGAAGGTTTCGATGCTGCGCTTCGTATCGCGGTTTTGCCGGACTCGTCCCTAATTGCCCGTCGGCTCGCGCCGGTTAAGCCGTTCATTCTGGCGTCGCCTGCCTATCTCGAGAAATACGGATGTCCTGAGCATCCTCGAGAGCTGGCCGCGCATCACTGCCTCGGCTATGCCTATCGGCCACGCCAGGACATATGGCGGCTGACGAATAAGGCAGGCGAGGAGGAATTCGTCACCCCAACCGGCCCACTTCGGGCGACCAATTCGGAAGCATTGATCCCAATGGCGTTGCGCGGCCTCGGCATCTGCGAGCTGCCGGAGTTCATGGCCAGCGAATATCTAGCTGACGGGCGCTTGAAGGCGATCTTGACCGATTGGAGCCTGCCCAGCGGGGCACTTTATTTTGTCACGCCGTCCGCACGCGCACGACCGGCAAAGGTCGAAGTATTATCGGAGTTCATGGCGGCTCGCCTTTCCAATCCGCCATGGCGGTGGCCGCGGTAAGCTACTGCTCGCCCTCTTCGCCGCGCATCGCACGGACGACAGCGAAGCGGATGATGACGACGAGGCAGATGGCGAGGCTTGCGAATTTCAGCCGTGTCATCCACGGCAACAACTGCGCGGCCTGATCCGCCCAGGCACTGTCCCCGAAGGCGATCAAGCTGGAGACATTCTCGCCGTAGTCGGCGAGGCCATAGATGAAGGGGAGCGCATAGATCAGCTTGGCGAAGAACGGCCGAATCGGGCGGTTGAAGTATGAGCCGCCGGGTCTCAGCTTGATCAAGACCAGCAAGAGGAGTGCCGTCAGAAGTGCCGGAAAGATCAGCTCGGGACCAGCGTACATGGCCCGCAACAGATTGTTGGCAATCTCGTTCTCGCCGAGGAGCCGCTGCATCCGGCCGACGGTCAATTCGTCATAACCGGCGAAATAGATATCGAGAACGGCTTGCCCGGTTTCGTGCTTGAAGGGGACAACAAAGCCGAACGTCGTCCACGCAAGCACGCCAAGGCAGATAGCCGCGAGCAGCGCAATAATCCAGAGCGGAATACGGCTGCCCGCGTTCATTTTCAGCCGCCGGAGCCCGGATAGTTGGGGCTCTCGCGGGTGATCGTCACATCGTGAGGGTGGCTTTCGCGAAGGCCGGCGCCGGAGATGCGCACGAAGGTCGCGCGCTCCTGGAAGTCCTTGATGTCCTTGCCGCCGACATAGCCCATGGCTGCCTTGAGGCCGCCTGCAAGCTGATGCAGGACGCCCGAAACCGGGCCCTTGTAGGGAACTTGGCCTTCGATGCCCTCGGGCACGAGCTTCAGCGTATCGCGCACTTCCGCCTGGAAGTAGCGGTCTGCCGAGCCGCGCGCCATGGCGCCGACGGAACCCATGCCGCGATAGGCTTTGAAGGAACGGCCCTGGTAGAGATAGACTTCACCCGGGCTCTCATCGGTGCCGGCGAGCAGCGAACCGATCATGACAGCGGAAGCGCCGGATGCGATCGCCTTGGCGACGTCACCCGAGAACTTGATGCCACCGTCGGCGATGACAGGGATATCCTGCGCCCGTGCTGCCTCAACCGCCGACATGATGGCTGCGAGCTGCGGAACGCCGACACCGGCGACGATGCGCGTCGTGCAGATCGAGCCCGGGCCAATACCGACCTTGACGGCATCGGCACCTGCATCGATCAGCGCCTTGGTGCCGTCAGATGTCGCGACGTTGCCGGCCATGACGCGGACGGAGTTGGACAGCTTCTTTACTCGTCCGACGGCATTGAGAACGCCCTGCGAATGACCATGCGCGGTATCGACGACGAGAAGATCGACGCCTGCCTCGATCAGGCGTTCGGCGCGCTCGAAACCATCGTCACCGACGCCGACAGCGGCAGCGGCGCGAAGGCGGCCCTGCGCATCCTTGGATGCGTTCGGGTTGAGCTGCGACTTTTCAATGTCCTTGACGGTAATGAGACCGACGCAGCGGCCTTCTCCGTCGACCACCAGCAGCTTCTCAATGCGATGCGCATGAAGCAGACGCTTGGCTTCCTGCTGGTCGACGCTTTCCTTGACCGTGACGAGATTCTCGCGCGTCATCAACTCGTAGATCTTCTGCTTCGGATCGGAGGCGAAGCGAACATCGCGGTTGGTCAGAATACCGACGAGACGGCCGGACTTTTCAACGACCGGGATGCCCGAGATGCTGTAAGTCTTCATCAGCCCGAGCGCATCGGCGAGCGTCGCGTCGGGACCGATCGTAACCGGGTTGACGACCATGCCGCTTTCGAACTTCTTGACCTGGCGGACCTGTTCGGCCTGCTCGGCCGGCGTCAGGTTCTTGTGGATCACGCCAAGGCCACCGGCCTGAGCCATGGCGATGGCAAGGCGGCTTTCCGTGACGGTGTCCATGGCCGAAGAGATGATCGGGATATTCAGCTCGAAGTCAGTGGCGATGCGCGTTGCAACGCTCGTCTGACCGGGCAGGACCTCGGAATGACCGGGCTGCAGGAGCACGTCATCGAAGGTGAGTGCATCCAAACCGGTTGGCGTTTCTATGATGCGAGCCATGGCCAATTTCCTTCAATTAAGAAAAATGCAACGCCTCCCGGAACGAATCGTCCGCACCGGCAGTGTGCAAGGGTTGCTTTGGAAGTTGGCGAGGGCTGGTAACACGTCTATGACAGGAAGTGAATAGCAAAAAGCCCGACGTGTTCGCCGGGCTTGGTATGGCTGCCATGCAGCGGTCTCACAGGTCGAACTGATAGGTCTTCGGAACGAAGCGATATCCGTCGTCGTGTGCCTCGACAAAGCCGACGGCGGGGAACGGCATGTGGTAGCCTAGGAAGGCAATCTTGTCGGCCGCGATCATGCCGAAGACCTTGCGGCGCGTTGCTGCTGCCTGCGCCTTGTCCATATCGAAACGAACCTCCCAATCCGGCTTCTGCAGCGACAGAATATAGTGATTGGCGGTGTCGCCCGTTGCCACGAGGCGCTTACCCTCGGATTCGATGTGGAAAACCATGTGGCCCTGCGTGTGGCCCGGCGCCAGCATTGCGGTGATGCCGCTTGCAACAGTGCCGCCATCGCCGATGAACGTCGCTTTCTCGGCAAGCGGCACGACGTTGGCGAGAACTGTCTTGTGACCGCCTTCGGCGGCTGTGCCTTCACGCGCTTTGTCCGTCCAGAAATCGTATTCGATCTGGCCGATGACGTAACGCGCGTTCTTGAAGGCCGGTGCGCCCCCTTCCATCAGGCCGCCGATATGATCGCCATGCAGATGGGTCAGCGCGACCAGCGTGATGTCGTCGGGCGAATAGCCGGCAGCCTTGAGCCCATCGCGAAGCAGCCCGCTGCCGCGGGCGCGACCGCCTTCGCCAAAACCCGTATCGACAAGGATGACATCCGATCCTGTGTCGATCAGCGTCGGTGCGTAAGTATTGACGAACTTGTCGGTCGGCAGGAAATTCCTCGCAAGCAGCTCCTGAACCGTTTCCGGCTTCTGGTTGGTTGCGAAGGTTTCATAGGGCTTTTCGGCAATCGTGGCGCCGTCCTTGAAGACGGTAAATTTGTAGGAGCCGAGTTTAAACTGATTGAACTGGGGCTGCGGCGTCGCATCCATCTTGGTCTTGTCTCCACTTACGGCCATAGCGGCCGTCTCTTTCAAAATCATCGGCGTCGCCAGCAGGCTGATGCCCGCAGCAAGCAAAGTGCGCCGTTTCATCCCCGTTAGTGCCATATCCCGCCTCCCAATAGCGTGCAGCATCACTGCCGCATACCCCCAAATGACCAACAGCCGCCGCGTTTGTTGCACCCGACCAAAACAAGCATATGTCAATCTTGGCCGTTGAATTTGCTGAGCAAGCGGTCTCACGCAGACGTGATGCAAACGTGCTTCGGAAGCGGAATGAAGGGTTGGCAGAGCCTGTCGCGAGGACTACAGAGCACGGGCCTCCACCGCCTTCGCAAGACCTTCAAGGCATTTCGCGTATGAACCGCATCGTTCCGCTGATCCTCGCCGTTGCTCTCTTCATGGAGCAGATGGACTCCACCGTCATATCGACCGCCCTGCCCGCCATCGCCAACGATCTCCACGTCGGGCCGATCACGCTGAAGCTGGCACTGACCTCCTACATGGTGTCGCTTGCGGTCTTCATTCCGATCAGCGGCTGGATGGCGGACCGGTTTGGCGCCAAGCGCATTTTCCGCCTGGCCATCTGCGTCTTCGTCGTCGGGTCGATCTTCTGCGCAATCTCGTCCGGCCTGATCGAGTTCGTCATTGCGCGCTTCCTGCAGGGCATGGGCGGGGCGATGATGACGCCGGTTGGCCGCCTTGTGCTTCTGCGAACGACGAAGCGAAGCGAGCTTGTCTCGGCGATGGCCTTGCTGACCATCCCGGCGCTCGTCGGACCGTTGGCCGGACCGCCGTTAGGCGGCTTCATCACCACCTATTTCACCTGGCACTGGATCTTCCTGATCAACGTGCCGGTCGGCATTGTCGGCGTCTGGCTGGCAACGATCTTCCTGCCGGAGGTTGAGGCGACGGCGCCGCCGAAGCTGGATTTCACCGGCTTTTTGCTGACATCGTTTTCGGCCGCCGGCGTCGTCTTCGGCCTTTCCGTCGTCAGCCTCCCGGCCTTGCCGCCCGTTATCGGCATCATGGCGACGGCAATCGGCCTCGTCTGCGGTTTTCTCTATGTGCGCCATGCCAAACGGCATCCAGCGCCGATCCTCAATCTGAACCTCTTCCGCAATCCGACGTTCCGCGCATCGACAACCGGCGGCACGCTGTTTCGCATCTGTATCGGCGCCATGCCCTTCCTGACGCCGCTGATGCTGCAGCTCGGCTTCGGCCTGACGCCGTTCCAATCGGGTCTCATCACTTTTGCCGGCGCGATCGGGGCGATCACGACCAAGTTCATGGCGCGTCGCGTTTTCGCGGCTGCCGGCTTCCGCACCACACTGCTTTCGGCAGCAGGGGTGACGACCGTAGTTACGGTCGCGACCGGCTTCTTCACGCCACAGACGCCACATCTCGTCATCATCGCCATTCTTTTGGTCGGCGGCTTCTCGCGCTCGTTCTTCTTTACCGGCGTCAATGCGCTGGCCTTTGCCGACATCGACGATGCACAGGCGAGCCAGGCAACGTCGATGAGCTCGGTGATGCAGCAGATCAGCCTGGCGCTTGGCGTCGCGGTTGCCGCAGCAATCCTTGAAACATCGATCCATTTCCGCGGCGAGGCGCTGCAGGTGGCCGACTTCCACGTCGCCTTCTACGTGATCGCGATCCTGACTGTCGTGGCGACCATCCCGTTCATCCGGATGGACAGGAGCGCCGGCGCGCTTGTTTCCGGCCACCGTGCGAAGCGCATCACCCCGGCGACGATCGAGGCGGAACAACAGGCCGTGAAGTAAGGCCTATTCCGGAGTCTCGCAGACGGCGCTCAGCTTGTTGCCATCCGGATCGCGCACATAGGCGGCATAGAAATTGGCATGGAACGGCCGCAATCCGGGGGCGCCTTCGTCAACGCCGCCCGCGGCAAGGGCTGCGGCATGAAACGCATCGACGTCCGCACGGCGCTCGGCATGAAGCGCGACCATCGAGCCGTTGCCAGTTGATGCCCGCCTGCGGTTGAACGGGGTTACGATCCAGAGCCGGCATCGGGTGTCGCCATCTGCGGCGTAGCCGATTTCCTCTTCGGAGTAGCGCTGGCGGCGATAGCCGAGCAGCGGCAGAACGATATCGTAAAACCGCCGCGCTTCATCAATGTCGTTGGTTCCGAGGGTGACGTATAGGAGCATGGTACCCGGGCATTCCAAGTCTTGGGAGACCGGATCATCACCCGAGACCAGCCCAAAGATCAAGCTTCGGTGACATCGGGCTCCATCTGGCGGCCCTTGAAGCCTTTCGCCAGCAGGAACATCTCCACGGATTCGGCCCGCGACGACGGCGGCTTGACGTGGACAACCTGCTTGAAATGCCGCTTCAGCATGTTGAGAAGATCGCGTTCGGTGCCTCCCTGGAAGGTCTTTGCCAGGAAGTGGCCACCCTCCCCCAGCACTTCGATGGCAAAGTGTGCCGCCACTTCGCAGAGATGCATGGTGCGCAAATGGTCGGTACGGTGGTGGCCGGTCGTGGGGGCTGCCATGTCCGAGATCACCAGATCAGGCGTGCCGCCGACGGCCTCGATCAACTGTGCCGGCGCTGACGGATCGAGGAAGTCCAGCTGCAGGATCTTCACGCCCGGCAGCTGATCCATCTCCAGGAAGTCGATCGCCGCCACACGGATATCCTCATCCGTCGAGCCCGTGACCTTGGCAGCGATCTGCGACCAGCTTCCCGGTGCGGCACCCAGATCGATGATGCGGCGGGCGCCCTTCAGGATGCCGTGCTTCTCGTCGATCTCGAGCAGCTTGAAGGCGGCACGAGCGCGATAGCCCTCGAGCTGGGCGCGCTGCACATAGGGATCGTTGATGTGGCGCTGCAGCCATTGCCGCGACGACGCCTTCATCTTCTTGTTCTTGACGCGCTGGCCGAGTTTGCGGCCGGTGCGGCTACCCGCAATCGTTGGCTTCGCCATGCTTGTCCCCTATTTGCCGCGCTGGCCGCGGCGGTTGCGGTGGCGCCGCCAGACGCCGTCGTCCGCCATCATGTCCGTGAGCAGGCCTTCCCTCAAGCCGCGATCGGCAACCCGCATGCGCGGGCTCGGCCAGCGGCGGCGGATCGCCTCCAGAATCGCGCAGCCGGCGAGCACCAGATCGGCGCGATCCGGTCCGATACAGGGATTGGCGGCCCGGCTTGCGAAATCCCACGACAGCAGCTTTGCCTGCATCGCCGAGACCTCGTCGTCCGAAAGCCAGATGCCGTCGACCTTGCGGCGGTCGTAGCGCGGCAGGTCGAGGTGGACGCCTGCGAGCGTCGTCACCGTTCCCGAGGTGCCGATGAGATGGAAATCATCCGCGTGACCGATGTCGATCGCAGGGCAATCGAAGTTGTCGAGCATGCCCGCCACTTCCACCACCATGCCCTCGAAAACATCCGGGGTGACATCGCGCCCGCCATGACGCTCCGATAGCGTGACGACGCCGACGGGAAGCGAGGTCCAGTGGGTGATGTGGTTTGCGAGGCGATTGAAGCGGTTGTCGCCGATACGAATGACCGCGATTTCGGAGGAGCCGCCGCCGATATCGAAGAGGACAACGGAGCGGGTCTCGCGTCCGACGAGCGACGAGCAGCCCGAGACGGCAAGCCGCGCTTCGGTCTCCCGATCGATAATCTCGAGTTCGAGGCCGGTCTCGGCAATGACGCGTTCGAGGAACACGGCCCCGTTGCTCGCCTGCCGGCAGGCCTCGGTCGCGATCAGCCGCATACGGCGGATTTCGCGGCTCTTCAGCTTGGAGGCGCAGACGCGGAGCGCATCGACGGCGCGATCCATCGCATCGTCGGAGAGGCGGCCGCTTGCCGCCAGTCCCTCGCCCAAGCGTACGATCCGGGAGAAGGCGTCGACAACGCGAAACTGACCCGGCCGCGTCGGTTGCGCGATCAGAAGACGGCAATTGTTGGTGCCGAGATCGAGAGCGGCGTAAAGCTCATCCGGCCACGGATATTCGTGGCTGCGCTGCCCTCCTTCGGACGGGCGTGCCCCACGATTATCGTTCTGGCCGGTTCGCAATTCGGCTGCCCCGGCCCGCCCGGCGGGCGCTGGCTGCTGCGGCTGGGCCGGACGTCCGGTCGGCTTTTCATGGACCAGTGGGCGTCCCTGGAGGCCGCGCTTGCCGCGATGCTTGCGGCGATTGCGGCGACTCGGCACCGATTCGCCGTCACCGCGAACAGCGTGCGTCGCGCTTAGGGCGTTTTCGTTGCTTGCCTGATGCTGTTGAACCGCTTCGCCTGGAGCGCCTGCGCCACGACGGCGACGCTTGCGCTTGCGCGCGACATTGTCGGCTTCAATTGGGCGCGCCGCCTCTCCGGCATCGCCGGACAGGACATGCTGAGCGGACTGGTTCGCATTGCGGGATTGCCCGCCACGCTTGCCCTTGCGGCGCCTGGATTTCTTGCCATCCCTGCGCCCTGCCGCCGACGCCCCGTTACCTTGCGGCCTTTGGCCGCCTTCGGGGTCTTCCACGTTCTTTTTCCATCGCGCCGCGCAAGTCCAAAAGGTATGCAGCAGGCGCTCATTCGATTTTGCGTTGGCGCGAAGATACCAGCGCATGGCGAAATCACCAAATTCTTTTTGGCGTTAGCGAAATAGGTCCTCTCTTCGAGCTCAAAAGCCAGCGTAAAACCCCTGTTCATTTTTTTCGAAACAGGTATTTGCAATCCGCCAGCTTTTGTTTATAAGCGCCGCACACCAGCGGAGCCGCTTCGAGCGCCGCACCTGCTGGGGAATAGTTCAATGGTAGAACAGCGGACTCTGACTCCGTTAATCTTGGTTCGAGTCCAGGTTCCCCAGCCAAACACTTTCATCAACAAATTCAGAGAGCTATTGGAATTATAAGCCCGCTGGGCTTGCGGTTTTCATGTTGCGTCTTGTTGCGTTTACTTCCCTTGATTTACAGGCATTCCCTTTGGTTGTCGGCGAATCCGTGCAACATGGAATGCAACATGAGGCTCGTCGTTATGGAGACCGCCGTGCCCACGCCACTCTTATCGCCCCGAAATGCTGCTGCGCTTCTCGGGGTATCGACCAAGCATCTGCTAGATATGTCGAAGCACGGCGTTATTGCGTTCATCGACGTAGGCCTTTGCTCGCGTCCCACCCGACGATATCGCATGGAGGACATCGAGGCATTCATTGCTGAACGCCGGACGCTTGCCCTCAGTCGCTCGTCTGCCCCTCCCGCTCAGAAAGTTACAGGACACGCAGCATATCAGGTGGTTGATTTCAGGAAGACGCTGGAGCAGCTTCGCGCGGATAAAAAGGCTGCGAAGGTGAAGCGAACACATGGGCGATGAGATGAAAGACTTGAGCGGCGCATTGACGCCGAAAGCTCTGGTTGCGAAGTTCGCAGAGACCGGAATCACCATCTCCGAGCGAACCTTGCGCGAGCGCGCTCGACAGCTCGGCGCTTACCGTCTCATCGGGAAGACAATGTTTCTCCTGCCAGAAGATATCGAGGTGATACTCGAGGCCGCAAAGCCACAGCCAAGGCAACGCGTAGAGGCAGTGCCTCGGTCCAACTGGACGGACTCGGACACCGATGCGCTCATCGCAAGGCTCTCGCCAAAACACAGAAAACGCCCTGAGAAGCCCAAGGTATGACCCGTGGATCTTTCCGGCAAGACAGCCCCCTCGGGCATAGGTACGAAGTTGGTGGAGCGGATGCAGGAAAGGAGGCGGAAGCAGACAAAAGATGAGCGCGGCTGAAAATGAGCAACCGGCATCGACCAGCGTAACCCTCGACGACATGATCACCCATAACGATCTGCTCGAGCGCTACCCGTGGCTCTCCGCGCAGATCTTGAACGGCTGGAGACGTCGAGGCCTCATCCGCACGTTTCGCGGCACGAAGGCGATGATTGTCTATTCCCGTGCCGAGCTCGACCACGCCCTAAACGTCGATCTGCGACTGGAGGTGAAGATGCCCCCAAGTTTGGGGATATCTCCTCCAAAACGCCTAAGGACACGCGAGAGAGATGCGGCTGAGGCCGCCATCATGAGCGAGCGGCAGTGGCTTCGTAGCCTGAAAGGGAAGAAGGGTCTCTCGCCCGAACAAGAGGCTGAGTTTGAGCGACGCTTGAAGGAAGTACGAGGGGAAGCAGAGTGAGCCGGAAAGCGATCATCAGCCAAGCCGAGCTGAAGCGTATGGCTGACGTGGCGACGTCGGAAGGCGTCACGATTGAAGTGGAGCGGGAGGGGACGATCGTCCGGGTGATGCCATTTGCGCCGCCGTCTACTTCGAGGCAACAGCTGACGGGGGAAGAAGAGGGCCGATCTGCTCTGAATGAGTGGATTGCGAGCCACGATAAAACTTCACGGGCACCCCGGCGTACGCGTGAGCCAGATACGGGAGCTGGCGGCTACCCTATCATTGACGATCCACGCGATCCTCTGGCTCGGTGGTATAACGACCTCGGTTTCGATCCACGGACCATGAACGAATCCGACATGACACGATTAATGGCTGAGGCTCACGCGAAGTGGAAAGAGTCGATCCCCGGAACGAAGATAGGAAAACGCGAGGCATCAGCTCTGGAGAAACTTGCGGAGACTGGTGTTGGCGTCCGAGTGATGGAAGGGTTGCTTAAAGGATGCGGCGGGGAAACAATGGACCGCCTTGAAGCTCGTGGCTTCATTGGAAGAAGGCAGACGCTCTCCAAACAGCAGGTAAAGGATGGCCGTTCATTGGAAGAAATCTGGCTTACCGAAGAGGGTCTAGAAGCCTGGAACGGGCTCACATGACACGTGCAGCATTCCGCCAAGCCGACATCGAGCGCACCTTACGCGCAGCTAAGGCCACGGGCTCAATCGTCCAGATCGACATCAAGACCCTCGTCTGTACGATCCTTCCTCCCCAGACGGAACAGCAAGCGACAGCGGGCGCGTTAGCTCCTGATGGGAAAGAGCGCTGGGGACGCGAGGATTGGTCTGACCTCGACGATCCGAAAGGCACCCGTTACGGCAGGCGAAAACGCGATGGCTGAGTATCAGCCGAGACACAAATGGCGCCGAACTAAGATCGACACGAACGATGTGCCCACCGATTCCGATTGGTCAGGGTATGACGGGGAGATTGTGATCGGCCGCATCCAGCTACAGCCGCATGGTCCGATGAAGGGAAAGTGGCTCTGGTCCGGACATGGGCCACGAGTGCCGAAACGCATTCTGCCACATCAGGGCTATGAAGCCCGAGGCCGGGAAGCCATGCGGAGGGTCGAGGACTATTATGATCGGCTGATGGCCAATAAAGCGACGCTATAATCTTGGCTCCCCCGCGTCCTATTATGCCACTGCGGCGAAAGCCGGCATCGACGTTGCACCGCCACCGATCGCAGCCCCAACGATTGCGCCAGGCACCCCGTATAGTCGGTAACCCATCATGGCGCCATCAAGTGTACCACGTGCATCGCTCAGGATAACTTTGCGAACCGTATCCCAGTCTGCGTCCCGAAGAAGATCCTTCGCGCTGTCAATGCTGCTCTGAACGACCACGCCGACATATTTGCCCAACAGCGTCAGCGCATTTGATAGCTCGGCATTCAACTGCTTGATGGTATCTGACAACCGGTCCAGATTTTCCGCCGTTATAACGGCCTCAATGATTCTGTTGAGAAAATCGTGTTCTTGTTCTGTGATAATCCGGAGCTCCAGCATCAGGTTGATGAGAGCCTTAAGCGCGTCCGCTGCCCACGGATCATGACCTGGTGTCGCTTCCCTCGTGGCGGTGACAAGGTCTGTGTGCACCGACTGAACTTTTTCGGGGGATACGTCAGGTAGCGTGGTGCCCTGGGATTGAGCGCGGGCTGGCAAGGCCAACACTGCGGGAGCGAGCGCGAGACCACCGGCTTGAAGAAATACTCTCTTTGACAGTTGCATCGACAGCTCCCCTTCGCACGCGATAATCGAAGATAGCAACCCTTGATATATTCGCAATCTCTAATTTTTCTTTCACCTTGAGTGTGTCAGACGCCGGAATATCCTAGGTGATGTCGAAGACTGCATCGTTGTCTTGCACCTCACGTAACCCCTTGTATGAGGCGTGACGAAGCTTTCCGTCATGCGTCCAGGCGCGATACTCGATCTCGGCGATAAGCTTCGGTTGTACCCAAGCCACCCGGCGCCGTCCGTCGTATTCGATTGAGGCCGTTTTTCGCTTGATGCGGTCTAGCGCAGTACGAAGATGCTGGGCGGTAAGCTCGCTGAAACCGGTACCGACTGAACCGACATAGATTAGTTTGCCATCTTTGCGGGCTGCCAGTAGCAAGCTGCCGATCCCACCACGAGCCGAGAGTGAATGCTCGTATCCAACGACCACGAAGCTGTCGCTCTGGACGCACTTGATCTTCAGCCAGTCACCAAGGCGGCCAGATCGATAGGTGCTGTCCCTCCGCTTGGCGATGACACCTTCAAGGTCATGCTCACAGGCCGCAGCCAAGATACGCGCGCCGTCGCCTTCAACCTCTTCAGACAGGCGAATAGCGCCCTGCTCGTCCTTCAGCAGGTTTTCGAGGAAGAACCGGCGACCTGTGAGCGCGGTCTCTCTGATGTCATGGCCGTCGAAGTACAGGAGATCAAAGGCGAACATGATCGAATCGCCAGAGTTCAGTTTGCCACCTCGCCCGCCTAGAGACTGCTGGAGCTTCCCGAAGTCCGATCGACCGGCCTCATCCAGCACCACGGCCTCGCCGTCGAGAATGGCAGAGCCCACAGCGAGGCGCTTCGCTGCCTCCTCGATCGCGGGGAAGCGATGCGTCCAATCGTGGCCACCGCGCGTAAGGATTCGGACACTGCCGTTGTTGAGATGGACCGCGATCCGGTACCCATCCCATTTAACCTCATAGGTCCATTCGGGACCGATTGGAGGGCGCTGCTTGAGGAGCGCCAGGCAAGGCTCAATGCGAGCCGGCATGGGATCAAGGGGAAGTTTCGGCTGCGATGGATCACGCGGCTGACGAGCGCGGGAGCGCAGAGGCTTATCGTCTGCGACAAGAGGTTTCGATGGAGGTGACTTGGCCATGAACGCACAACATCAGAAATAGCTAAATAAAAGCTTGAAGGGAAAAGCCGGTCAAATCACAGTCTGCCCAGCGGAGCATTTTTTAGTTCCACTAACCTCATCCAATTTAGGTATGGCGGCAGGTGGAACGAATTACTTGCGCTTGGGTTGAAAGCATCGTTCAGAGAAATTGAAACCCCTCTGAGCTCTGATAATCTCCCAACTCAGCCTCGCTTCAATCAAGCGAGGCCTTTTTATCACCCCTCTGCAGTGTCCGGGTCTTTAACTCGCACTTTTGCGGGTAGATTCCACGCCTCCACTCTGGTGTAGCTTCAGCCGGTAGCGATTCTTGGGAGAAGGCAATGCAGCTTGAATGGGTGGAAGTCACCAACATTTCACATATCGAAGATGAGAAGGTTTTCGCTGGAGAAGTCGACGCCACTTGGACTGACAACACGTTGCCAGGAACCGGTGTGGTCGGCCATTCTGTGCGCGTGAAGACTCAGGTGGTCGGCGATCCCTCCCTCTCTTTCAAAGAAGTTGAGGATAAGCTGAAAGCGGCAGCCCTCGACCTTCTCGCAATGGCCGCAGACGCTATCCGCACTGGTTGAAACATGTTCGAAGATTAATTCCGGAACATCCCGTTTGATCTTGTGTTCAGGTAGGTCTGAGAGAGACACCTCGGACACCGGGAGGCCAAGAGCAACCTAGCAGCCGATAGCCTCCGAAGCCTCCCGGCTCTGATGCACACACTTCCCCTACACCGCGTGGTGGACCAAAAACGACACTCTCTTCATGAGAGGAGCGGACAAAATCGAGTGCGATGTCCAATCTGGACGGACAGGAGGGCGGAACCCTCCACGTGGGGAAAGCGCGCAAGGCTGGTTAGGTCGGAAATGCAGGAGCTCATATAAGTCGGAGGGTTGCAAGATCGGTGAGCGGCAAGCGCCATGTGCTTTCCCTGACCTGTTGCTGCGGTGAGGGAAAGTTCTTGTCGGGCTGCGCCTGCACTAGTTGCCGCTTCTCTGGGTGGCAGCTGGATCATCACTGCCTTGATCAAAGCTGAGTGACGATGGCGTCGTGCTTTCAACTTGGCTTTCGAAGCATCTGGGCTCGAGTGGCTCTTCAATCAGATCGGCAGACCAGTGTAAAAGACTATAGAACGAGTTGGTTTCTCTGAAAACGTAGGGAGGAGTAACCGAATTTTCCGTCCAAGATGATGAGTAAATAACGGTTCTAGGTCCACACCGCTTGCCTACCATTGCAGCAACATCTGGGCCGACTCTTGCCTTTATGGCCTGCCCGTCTTTTATCTGATCATGAAAAAAATCTGAAATGACCAAGTTGAAAGGTCGCTCGTCGAAGCGGGTTTTCGCTTCGTCGGGTGACCTTGCAACAACCACTTGGAAGCCCATTGATTGAAATATGTCAACAAGCTGAAGATTGTTGCGGGGATGATCGTCTACCCAAAGGATATTGATGGGCCCTGCGTCGGCCGCCGCCTCTTGGAAGCGCTTGGTTAGAAAATCTGCCTGCTCCCTTGAAAGCTCATCGATCTTATCAAGCTTAGGGTTAAATGTGAGGTTTAAGCTAACAATTTTCTGCTGAGTGATTTCCCATGTAACCGGACCTACGCCGAACTTTGATGTGTTCAAAATCAGCCGTTCAACGTCCTTGTGAAACTTCGCGATCACGACGAGTATAACAGCGCATAGCAAAATGTACGGCGCGGCCTTGGCCAACTCCGACAATGCGGCCCAGGCGGAAACCTCTTTCGTACCTTGCTTGCTCGCTGGGGGTTCCTCTACCAACGCGTGCCTCCTGAAGGCTAGGGCCCAAATGCAATATGCGCGCCTTCCGGGCATGCGTAAACTCAAGGAATAGTAGTAGGTGGCGAAGCTTAGGGTGATGGTTGCACGCCGGCTGCTCTCGCGCGATCCCGCTCCAATCGATCCAGACGCTCCCGAAGATCCAGCATGAAATCACGCTGTCCGTAGACACTGCCTTGGGTCTGCTTGACCTCATCTATCTGGCGCTGCTGGTCCACAAGCCGCTGATCGTAGCCTTGGAAGACACGATCGAGCTCCTGCCGGGGCACCTGAGTTTCGCGTAAGTCTTTGATGCTGGCTTCGGTTCGCTGCCGGTCCTCGGCAGATCGGGCCGTTCGCCACTCCATCTCCTTCTGGGTCACCATCTTCTCGGTGATGACCAGGACGGAGGCCTTCAGATCGGTTGTCGCAGTCTGGATAGGCCAGTAGGCCAAGCCGCCAAGGATAGTGCAGAAAGTCAACGCTACACCTAGCGCCTGCCACTGAGGCTTGTTTCTCTCGGCAATGTTCGTGGACAGCGCCGCCACGGAATTGCGCATTTCAGACGACAGAGAGGCAACCGAGGACTCTATCTGCTTGAAGCCCGACCGCATCTCCGATTCCAGATCAGTCTGCCGGCGGCCAAGGTTCGTCACCCGCTCTCCGAGCTGGGCTGTCATCGCATCCTGGTAATGCCTGGACACTTCATTTCCCGCCGTCATATCATCCACCATTACCCCGTTGCCCTTTCAATGCGCATGCCCTGCACTGGTTGACCGGTCCGGCCTGCCCGCGAGGTCGGAACCTTGCTACTTGCTTCGCCACTTGGCGAGAATCTGCTCCCCGGCCTTCCCTATGAAGAGAGACCCGACGATGGCGCCCATCCAGTCGGACAAGGGCGGGGGGAGAGCGGCGATGGTCCATTCCTGCGGGTATGCGCAGCCTCGGCACCACAAGACGCTGTAGACGCATACAGCACCGAACCAGAAGCCCGCCGGGACGAGGAAGAGAACCGGGAACCACCAGCCGCGACCGGTGAGCACCTGAGCCTGTGCGTTGACGTAACTCTGCACGGCTTCCGTCTTAATCCGCTCTCGCTCGGTGGTCGCGTCGGTGTTCTTATCGATCGTGTCCAGGATGCGGCCGAGCGGCCCTTTGAAGAGGCCGAAGATCAGAGACCAGATCATTTTGCCCAGCCGCGCTTGCGAGCGATGGCGTAGGCCCCCTCAGCGATGACACCTAGGCCGAGGCCTACCAGCATCAACACATCGGGGTCGGATGCGAGCGTGCTGCCGGTGGCGGCATCCAGATAGCCCGTGGCGATGAGAGCCCCTGCGATGTAGCGAAGGGCAATGCGTGCAATGACTGCGGTCATGCTTGTTTCCTCGTGAAAATGGCAGAAATTGCCTTGATGAGAACGGCAAGCCAGTTGCCCGACGCTGCCGGTGTTACCGGGACGTGATCGATGGGCGCTTGCGGCTCGTCGATAGTGGCGACAGGCTTCGGTACGGGCGCAGGCTCAGGAGCGGCGGCAACAGTCGTCGAGAGGAACTGTGCCCGCTCTTCCTTTCGGCGGTTCGTCAGGCCGGTGATAGCGACCTTTTGACCGTTGATCGTGCCCTTGTTCCAGACAAGGAACTGATCAGCCGCGCCTTTGTCATCCTTGGCGTTCAGCTTCTTTAGCAGTGTTGAACTGCGAAACGAACCGGGACCAATGTTAAACGCCAGCGAGACAAGGGCGTCGAACTGGTTCTGATTGATCGGCACCTTCACTACGGCAGACACGTCGTTCTCAACGTCAGCCAGGTCGCGCGTGAGAATTTCGTCAGACTGTTGGGCTGTGATCTTCATGCCAGCGGTAACGGCCGGAAGCCCTGCGGCGGTCGTGTGCCCTACTCCGATCGTCCAGATACCGACACTGTCTTTGTAGGCGGACAGCTTCTCGCCTTCGCGCCGCTTAATCGCGGCTCGTCCTGCTACGCTTGTGCGCATGTAAATCTCCAGATTGTTGGGGCGTTAGAGCTTGGAGGCAGCCTCAAAGAAGGCGTCAACCTGGGCGCCAGTGAAGCCCATCTCAACGAAACCTTGCGCCATCATCGGCTCGCCCCGCACGAAGGTGCCTGAGTATTCGAACGCGATCTGCACGGCCCGAGATTGCGCAGCAACCCACCCTTCAACCTCGTCCAGCAATTCCAAAGCAAGGAGCTGCAGCTTGAACTGACGGGCCGATACGCTGGCCACAGGGGCCAGGCCGATGGAAATGGCAGCCCTACCGGCTTCAAATGAGGCTTGTTCTTCAGCAGACATTTCGACTTCGACGCCGTTGATGATCTGGATCATCCGCGCATTCCTTCTACGGTTAGGTAGCCAGTCATTGTTCCCGCGCTCGGTATGATACGGAAAGCGTTGCGGGCTGTGTTCTGGTTGCGGATCCCATAAAATCTGCCGACGACAAGGGTACCTGTATCGAAGCCCATGGTTCCGAGGACCAGGCACCTTGCAGCTTGGTTGAACCGTTCCATTTGGACGTTTAAAGTTTCTTCTGCCGTCGTTGTCGTCGCAGTTGTCATGGGAATGATCGTAGAGGTGGATACTTGAGCGTTAACGGATGCCGAGGACGAAGCATCAAATTGTGTAATGTAATCAGACGCTCCGCTGTCGTACGACGAACCGTTGTTTGTGCTTGTTTGGAGATAGAAGGCTGCCGGCGTTGACGGGATAAGAAACCCTGAAATACGCAGCCGCTTATAAGCCCCGAGATTTGTTACAGCGAACGACGAAGCAGCGCTTATCGTACTGTCTTGAATGACTTCCCACGCAAATGGCTTGATCACAGTGATGAAGTTTGACCCGTCGCAGATGATCTCTGCCGAGGAGCCGTTCGGGACAATGAGCGTGGTTAGACCGTTGATGGTCTCGCTGGCATTAGGGTCGATCGTGACCGCCCCGCCGTCTGCGACCACGTTGATCTTCCAGCCGTTGCCAAGAGTAGCAGCAGCCGTTAGTGCCAATGTAGCGGCGGCAGTGAATCGCAGCGTCTTGCCTGCGTCTGCCGCGACTGCCGTATAGCCCGAACTCTTAGCTGCATAGGCACTGATTGGCGCTTTCGTTGCCAATGCGTCATCGACTGTGCCGTTAGAGTAAATTACCGAGCCAGTCGTGATATCGATCGTCTTCGTAAGGCGGTCGGCAGCCCCATCGAAAACATAATACTTCAACTTGCCGGCAGTCGCCGTTGACACCCACTCGGTTCCAGCCACGGCATACGCCGGACGGGCGGAGCCAGAATGCGCACTTAACAGCGCATCCAGGCTCTTATCCATGCGGTCAGCCATGGTGGTCGGCGTTGCCGGCCCGATAATCGGCACGCTCCAGTCAGTTGCTTGGGTCATTGAATTGCCCCGTATCCTTTCGCGACATAGTCGAACGTGCGAGACACTGAAGTGCCAGCCGTATTTTTGAATTCGATGTGGAAGCCAGTCTCGTTCTTGGCTGTAATCAGGTAATAGTCACCAGTCTGGAGACCCTGCGCAGCAATCGAGACGCCCTGCAGATGCTTGTAGGGTGGCGTAAAGGAGACCGTGATCCCCCCCGGCGGAACGACGATGTCGTTGCCTGCCGTCACTCGATCCGGCATGTCGATGCTTACCGACAGCGAGGTGACGACCGGCGTAACATCCGCTTGCTCGCTCTCGAGTTTCGCACGGAAGCGGTAGGCTCTCGCAGAGACGTCACCCGTTACAAAACGAACCCAATCGGACCAAAGTGGCGAACCGCCCGGGTCGTCTTCTGTGGTCGACATCTCCAAGGAGACATCCCACAAGCTGCCAACATCACCGAAGAAATCGGCTCGGTCGAACACATCTTCAAGCGCGAAGAAGTCGTCGCTCGACCACTCCCCGACAGCATCGATCTGGGATGAAACGCGGGAATTGTACGTCTCGCCGAGATCTACGATGTCGGAGAAGTAGTAGTATCCAGACTGCAGATAGCCTTCGGTCGAGAGGAAAAAGTCTCCAGGAGCGAAGATGTCACCCACTCCGAAGAAGTCTGAAGCGACGTCAAGCCGCAGCGCCTCTCCATCGAAATAGGTTCCGTCCTTAACGCCGGGGAACGGCGCATCTTCGTCCCTTGCCTCAACGGCGTTGAATGCGGTCAGGCCGTCGATCGTGTTGACGATAACCGCTGCGTTTTCGGACTGCAGGTCGGAGTAACTGATAGCCTTGATTAAGTAGGCACCCCTCAGTGGAGGCAACTGTGCCTGCTGACCAACCACCGGCGACCGCAGAAGTGACGCTGTCTGCCACGTTACAAGTGTGGACGGGACTGGCGAATAACGTATCTCAAAGTGAGAGACACCCAACGCAGCATCGATCTCGTCCCACTGAAGGGTAGCAACGTCCCCAGTGACCGCGATCCTGAAACCACTGACATCAGGGGGTGCCTTAGCAAAGATCGTTGCATCCACAACGGCGTAGAGCCATCCGGACAGTTGATCGTTGCTAAACGCCGCACGCACACGCACGTCATAGGCACCTGATGGCAAGTTGGTGATATCGACGCTCGCAACAGCTCCGGAGCCAGCATTGAACCAATTGCCAGATCCCTTCTCGGCGTATTGAACGATGTAGTTTATCACCCTGCCAACTGCCGGAGCCTGCCACGATAAACGAATTACGGATGTCGGCGGCGATGTCGACCAGATGCTTTCGACAAATGAAAGATCAGTCGGTGTATAAGAGCGGTAGTCGATCAGCCCCGGGATACCCGTCTGGAAAGGCGGGATTGCCCCCTTGTCGGCGTTCAGAATGCCCGGAGCGTCGTCGACCAATTCCAGCTTGGCGGATAGATCTGCCTGCGGCGTGATGCTCTTCACCCGAAGAACGACGCTTTCAAGGCCGTTTTCACCGAACTGCACCAAGTCGCCAACCGCTGGCAAGTTACCGGTGTCGGAGAAGGTGAATGTCGTGAACTCGCCATTGATCCCAGCAACGGTCCTGACCAGCGACGTGCCGTCCGACAGACGGAAGCGCATCGAATATGTCTTGCCCACCTCCATCGGCAGCGTATCGTCGAGCGTCACACCACCCGCAAACACCGCCTTAACGCGCGCAGCTCCCAGACCCCACCGCACGACGTCGTGATTGACGCGAACGCGGTCGCCCCTGGTGCAAACCAAGTGCTCAAAGTCTGTAGTTAGGGAGTAGCTTTCGCGCTGGAGGCGAAGCTGTGCGATATGGTAGCGGCCGTGCTTCCAGATTAAGTCGGAGTCTGTGACACCAGGGAAATCTAAGCCTTCGAACTTGGTCGCGTTCGCAGCAGAGTAGCCGTCATCATAGACAACCCGCTCATCGTTCAGAAAGTTATTCGCCCTATTGATGAAGCTGACGCGAAACCCATGCGGAAGGTCCGCGTACGCTCTTACAGAAGAAAAACCGGACGAATTGCGAGGCGTAAAGTGCTGCACAATATCCGATGCGGCCACATCCCAGACGACGCCCCACTTGCCATCCCTGAAGGACACTGAAGCGCGACCGGCTGCTGCAATCTCCGTGAGCCGGTCGTAAACCGAAACTTGGTCGGAGCAAACCTTATCGTAGGCAAAGCCGTTTGCCGAGCAATACGCATGCCAATCCTGAATGCTATCGAGGTCGATCGAATCATCCGCTACCGGGCGAGCGTTGGCGTTGCCTTGCAACACTTGCCGGAAGTGGTCAGCTGGGTTGCGGGTAGGCTGATTAGCTAACCATGTCGAGCCGCTCCATGAGCGGACCAGGGGAGTGGCAACGCAGTTTAACTGATTGACCGTGCCATTGAGCTCGTTGGTTGCCTTGATGCGAAGCGCAATAAGCGTCAGCGGCTTGCTAAAGTTAATCACCGGCTCGTTGCGACGCCCCCTAACCGCCGTCCAATAGGCAGTTTCAGAAACCGTGTCATCGACAGTGGAGTTATCTGGAGATGCCTTCCGCATCCTTACATCATACTGGCCGCGAGGGACCGCTACGGATAGCGAACGTCGGATGGCCTGCGCCGATGCGGAGGTAACAATAACGTTGCCCATGCCATTCCAAATGCCCGACCCCACCAAGGAGTACTGCACCTCGATGTTGATCGAGTAGTTAACCCTCTGGCCGTTCGAACTACGGATCTGGTAGACGCCATTCGGGAAGCTGACATCGACAGATATCTCGTCAACATTCTCGGCGGTCGTCCGCTGCACCCAGCTGCTTGCAAAATCCAACAGGACCGAAACGCCCTCCTCGTAGACAGGACGGGTGTAAAGTGTAGGCGATTGCACCGTGTGGTCTGTGATGATTTCGGCGGTGGCGCCCTCAAATGAAGAGATCGGTGTTTCTGCGATCTGGAGATCGCTCACCGATATCGGGCCATAGCCGACGCAGAAGAGCATCCTTAGATACTGATCGTCTCCAACAATCTCCGTGTAGGAGCCAGCCGCGTATGGCGGCGATATCCGATGAACACCGAAGATCTCCGGAACCGCGCCGTACTGCTGAGATTCGTTTTGGCCGCCACCGATGGAGTATAGGGTGGTGGTGTTGTCGGCGGCTTGCTGCTGAGGCTTGGCAACCGGGAAAAGAGCGTTGATCGCCAGAGATCCGGCGATTGTGATGCCGGCCGCAATCATGCCAGTGACAGCACTGGCAGCTGCGCCACCAAGCCCGAGACCGGCAATTAGTGGGCCAGCCAGATACGGAGCAAAAATCGCTGCTGCAATGGCCACAATCGCGCCAAGCAGGCTTCGCAGCATCCCCTTGCCGGGCACCTTCACGATGCTTACCGTAGCCCCAGCCTTGACGCGCACACGAGCCCAGTTAGCGAACTCGATCGAGTGACCGTTGATGGTCACATAGAGCCGAGCTGGCTCAATACCGCATTCTTCGATGATTTCAGCAACCGACAAGCCGGCCGGTACTCGCAGGTGCTCGCGCTGCTGGCGCAATGGCGAGCGGCGCAGATAAACGTCTACGTCCTCGCCCGGCGCAAATATCTCTGCCGGCGCAGTCGCTGGTACTAGCTGCATAGGTCTGCCTTCTGGCTATTGATTAAGCCGATAGAACCCGGAAATTCGGTTTCGCCAGCGCATGTCGCCGATACGGTCGATGACTGACGGGTCGGGCCCTTCGCTGTGAAGCATCCGGCCTTGCCCGAGGAACACGCCGACGTGGCTATCGTGCCGTCCTGACCGCATAAGCACGCAGTCGCCAACGGCTGGCGTTTCCACCTGCCGCCAGTGCTTCTCACGCTCCTCAGCGATCAGCGGGCCGATATCTCTGTGGCGGAATTCGCGAGCATCCATCTCGGCGGAATACGCCGGCACCGGAGTGCCGAGCACGTCGCGATAGTAAAGAAACAGGATGCCCCAGCAGTCCGCACCGGTGTATTCGCGCCCGTGGGGCACGTAGGGAATGCCAATGAACCGCTCGAGCATCAGAACAAACCGGGGAAGCTGCCAGGCGTAAAAAGCTGCGCCGGGTGCGGCTCATTGATGAGCGCATCAGCCACCAGCGTCGCCGAGATCTTCCCGTCATCCATGGTCACGTCAGACAATTGTAAAGCCGGCAGTTGGATCTCGACGGTGTTCAGGTCCGACGCCAGCACGAGCTCGACCTTGATATTTGCAGGTGTCGCTATGCTTCGCAGAATGGCAACCAACGACCTATCGGTGTTGTCCATCGTCAACTGGACGCGCGGCGGGCTGTCGCTTTTGTCATCAGGAAGCGTGAATTCGAATGGCAGGAACAGATATTCATTGCTCCGGCTGACCGTGCCGTAGATGAGCGGATCGTCTGAAAGGCGCGTGGTCGGATCGCTCGACAGATAGATCGGCGCGCCGAGATCTTCGTGTGTCACCGTAAGGAGACAAATAACGACCTCGTCCGATTCCTGCGAGTAAAGCCCGGCGATGAAGCCGGACGACAGGTTGCGGGCCATGTGGCCTCCAGTAGATTATGGAAGGACTTCGAGGGAGAAATTCACGTGCCACATGTTGCCGTCGAGGTTGGCTTTGTGGGGCTCCCTCATGCGGACCAGAAGATTGGCGCCGCCGAGCCGATTTTTGAACGTGAACGCCTTGGCGCCATCGAGCAGATCGGTCTTCACGAAGTTCCAGAACGTGTTGTACTGAGCATAGGTCATGGTCATCTGGCCGCTCTGCGTCCAAACGTTCGCAGTCGTGCGCCGTCTCGACTTGGCTGGCCCGATAGAGTTCTGAGAGCGCAGAACATTGTCCGCGCCCCCTTCTTCGTATGACGTGGCCGTAAAGAAACACGGCAGGGTCGCCGGCCAAACAGGAACTGTCATCGTCTTGCGAGGCCTCCCTTCAGACCGAATTGCGAGGACATTGCCACGCGAGAGCGAGAGCCGGGTGTCGACATCTTGTCAGCAACCAACTCGTCAATGACGACGTCGATCTGCGTGCCGTTTGCCGTTTCTTTTGACTGCTGCTTGATCTGTGACGACGTGTTGTTCTGGATGTTGACGACAACGCCGCCACCAGAACCACCACCACCCGCCCTGACAGAGCCAGAGCGAACGAGGCCGCCACTCGCAAAACGAGCAATCGAACCGGAGTTAATCGCATCCAGCAGGCGCCTATGTCGGCGCGTTGCTGACGCGTTGATGACGTACTCGCCGTTGGACAACATCGCTGGGATGTCGTCGCTGGTCGGCCCGCCTGGGCCAGACACGTGACCGCCGTCGGCATACAGGCCGATACCGCCGTTAGCGGCAAGGGTCGCCTGCGCGCCATTTGGTACGAACGCACCGCCGCCAAACAACTTGCCAAGCCAGTCGAAAAGACCTCCGCCAGAGCCTCCATTGGCGGAAGCGCTGCTCAGAGTGTTCCCGAACTGTCCGAGACCATTTCCTAACTGACCGAGGCCGTCTGTCGCGGTTCCCGTCGAATCCGCCAGGCCAAGCAAGCCAGACGAGACGTCTTTCGTGCGTCCCAACTGCAGATCTATGGCATCGCTTGCGCTGCCTAGAGACTTCGTGAACTTGTCGACATATTGGCTGCCGGTTGTTCCCAAAATATCCGATGCGCCAGCGCCGCCAGATAGTGGGCGGCCAGTAAACCAGACGCTCGCCGCATCTTGCGGATTGCCGAACTTTGAGACAGACGCGCCGAAATACTTAGAGAAAACGGCATCCTGCGCGCTTTTGCTCGAAAGGAAATCACTAGGAGACAGTGAGTACCCCAGTGCGCCCTTCGTCCAGGACGGGATGTTCGCGCCCATCACCTGATAGGCACCATAAGCACGGTCGCCAGACTTCGTGACCGGCCCTAGCGCGCTGTAGTTGCCGCCACTCTCGATCGACTGGATCGCCTTCGCGTAAGCAGAGATATCGCCCAACGGCGCGCGGGTCACCGAAGTCAATGGCGCCTTGCCAGACACCTCGCCGACTATCGCCTTGCCGATTTCGGAGCCAACGCTGCTGCCTCCACCAGAACCAGCGTTTCCAGTTACGGAACTGATCAACTGATTGACGAACTGGTCAATCCATTTGTCCCAGATCTTCGAGGCGGAGTTCAGGAGCGCATTGCTGATGGACTCGGCAAACGCCTTGCCGATGTCCCCCCCATTATGAAGAAGTGCGTCCTTGAAGTCGCCGAAGAACGATTTCAGTTCAGACCTGGCATCCTCAATATTCAGCGACTGCCTGATCTGCCCAGCTTCGTTGCTGTTCAGATCTTCCGGCAGGCCGTATTGGCGGAGCACCGTCGTGATCTGCTGATCCTGCTTGGATAACGAGTTGAAGCGCATATCCATGAGCAGATCTTGCTGAAGCTTCGCCTTTGAGAGCGCCTCAGAATACTGCTTGTAGAGAGCAACTTTCTTCTCGATTTCCTTGCGCTGTTCTGCGCTAAGCGATCTTCCCTTGTCTTCCGCCTGCTGAAACAGATCGAGCGCGAAGCGGGCAGCATCGGCGTCCACGCCGTACTTGCCGAGGAGTTCAATTTCCTGCTTCAGTTGGCCGATGCGGTCGTCGGCGCTCTTGATTAGATCGCGATAGGCATTGGCGGCACGCTGGGCGGCCGTTTCTGCCTTCGTTTCCAACTTTTCCGCGCCAGGCAGACCTTCTAGCTCGATATTCGGCCGGCGACCTGGCACCGGGCCAATCTCCGGCGTCAGGAAGCCAGGATTTCTGATATTCTCGTCGCCTATCGAGGCGTTTGTTTCCAACCTTCCGGTCTGCGGGTTGAAGCTCCTCCACGCAGACATTGGGATGTCGCGCGAAGCAGCATCATTGACCTTACCGACACTACCGGCTGCCGTCTCGGCACTGGCCGCCAGTTGGTCGAATGCCTTCTTGAACTCGGCAATCGCTGGGATGCCGGTGCTGGCAAGCGCAGCCGCTAGAGCGTCCTGAACCTTCTGTACGTCTGCGGTTTCGAGCTTTCCCTCGTTCGCCGCCTTCGTGAACTGCTGGAAGGCATCTTGGAACTGCTTGATAACTTCCGGCTCTTCGCCAGCAGTCCGCAGATCGGCGACAAACGCAGCGTATGACGCTTGCGTGTCTTCTATGCCCTTGCGGACGCCCTCAAGCGTTCGCTCATTAATGATGCTCGCGCCCTGCCGGATATCGGCAGCATCTTGTGCGCGGGCCAATTCGTTGGCGTACTCGCGCAAAGCCGGGATTACATCACCCCACCGCTCGGCAAGGTTCTGAACAAGCTGAGCCTGCTCTTTAATCTTCTCGGCGCTGTCGTCACCGCCGCTGGCCACCGACTGGAAATACTGGATAGCGGCGGCGCCACCGGCGATAAGACCGAGCGTCACCAGCGAAACGGGGTTGACGAGGCTGGTGAACGCGGCGGCCAAGCCTGCGACGACCTGCCTGCCACTTCCCATCGTGGCAAATACGGACGAAAGCTGAGTGCCTTGCTGCAGCGCAATCTGCAGCGGGTTCATGCCCATTGCCGAGGTTACGGCAATGTCCTGAAACTGTGCGGCTATGTTTGCGGTCTGGAAACTGCCGCCGCCGCGCCGGTTGTCGTTTACTCCTGCCGCGATTGCGGCATTCCGCCCCTTGATGGCAGCCGTAGACGCTAGCGCGGCCTGCCGCTCCTTGCTGATCGCAACGGCCATCTCGTTAGCTGAGATGGCGCCGATCGCGTGGGCGCGACGGATGTCCGCAACAGTGGTCTTGTAAGTGTTGAGCGTCGCGAAGAGCGGATTGTATTGGGCACGAAGCCGCTCTAGCTCCTTGCCCTGATCGGCAAGCGCTCCGGTCCACTCTTTCGTGGCCTTGGTGCCGAGACCAACAACCCCGTTGATACGGGTTTGAAGCGCGGTGGTAGATCTGTCGATCTGGTTGCCGGCGGCCTCAAACTTTTTCGCAATCTGCGTCGTGGACGTGCCGACGTCAGTGACAAACTTGTTTAGCCCGCGCTGCGCCGCGGACATATCAGAGCTGACGGTAAAGACTAGATTGTTGTCATTGTCAGCCATCAGCGATTCCTTATATAAACAAAGCCCGCGCTAAGACGGGCTGGGGAGCAAACATGGATGGATGGCTGAAAGCACTAGTTGCGACCGCATGCATCGTTGTGATTGCAGGTGGTGCACGCTTCGCAATGAGCGACGCCGTGAAGGCTAACGACCTGGTGGCGACACCAAGCGTAGTTGAGAAGTGCGAAAAGGAAATCGCGCAATTTCTCACACACCGAGCAGAACTCAAGGAGGTCGGCATGAGGTACTACGCGATCAGGATTGCTGATTGCCAGGCATACGGCTTGGTCGCCCCAAGCACGATGAATTCAATCTCAGCGCTCGGGCTCACGCCATACATTGAGGCATACAAAGAAAACCCCAATATCTGGCGTAAGTCCTAGCCATACCTAGCCACCAGCGCGTCAATCTCGCTCGCCTTCGGGGCGTCCGATTCAGCCTCGCCACCTTGCGCCTCGTTGTGGCCTTTAATGGCCTCGAAGAACTCTGTAAGCGTAGCATCCCAGAAGTCGGCTGGCCGCCATTTCAAGCCGCCAATCCCTAGCCGCATCCACTCCCGCCAAGGGAATGGCCGGTCATCATCGACCGGCTCACCGTCTACGCCGCCTCGTCGGCGGCTTCCACGTTTCCCTCTTCGTCCTCAAAATGATGAGCCAGCACCGCAGAGAACGCAGCAGCGCACAACGGGAAGTGTTTCAGCTTGAGCTTCGTGATTGCTTCGATCGCGTTGCCCTTGATCGTCAGAAGCTCAATACCGGCGACCGTAGCGGCCGCCTCTACGCCGGAAAGGCGCAGGAACAGATCGTTCAGTGACTTGCACTGCAGCCGCGTGGAAACTGCCGACAGGCCGCCCATCGTAGCGGCAAGAACGAGCTCGACGCCGTCGATGACGAGACGCGCTTCGCCGCGCGCCTCGTTTACCGGGTATTTGTACTCAGTCATGTGATCTCCTCAATGCAGGGATTAAGCTTCAGGGACGAACGTCAGAACGTCAGCGGCCGTGAAGGTTGCGCTGAATTCCATGTTCGGCTCGACGTCGCCAGATGCAGAGAAGTCGGTCACGAAGAAGCTGCCGGTGAAGGTGCCGAGGCCTGGCACGATGACCTTCGCGTTGAAAGCCGTTGCGCTAATGACCTTTGCCATGAACGCGGACATGTTCGCGCCGGCAACGTAAGCGCCAGAGCCGGTGAATGTGCGGTTTGCAATGCCAGGGCGGCTGGTCTTCTGGACGACGTTGCCGGGGTTCAAGCAGTCCGGAATGGTCGTGTCGACTTCACCGGCCGACATGTTGAAGCTGCGGGTTTTCAGGCCGCAAAGGTTGGTGAACGTCTCCGTAGGGGAGCCGCCGTCACCGATCTGAATGAGCAGAGTTCTGCCGAGAACCTGACCGACTGAAGCCATAGTAATCTCCAAATTTTCCAAGGGTTAGCGCGGTTGCGCGTTGGTGGTGCCGCCCGCGCTACGCAGTCGGCTTTTCGACGTAGGCAACGAAATCGATGACCGCGTGCGAAGTGATGCCGTCAGAATCGCGAAACACCCGCGTCTGTCGGTGACTTAGTGAAATAAGATGATTGGTCGCCAACGATATCGGCGCCAGGTGAAGGCTTTCGACGACCGCATCTGCGACGCGACGAACTTCTGGGAAGCCTACCGCCGTAGACCATGCATGAAGAGTCAGGTAGACCCGTCCGCCGGACACGCACGTAGCGTCATCGCGAAGCGTCTGAGCCTCGCCGATCGTCACATATGGAAACGTCACCGGCGATGGCGGCTGATCGTAGACCCTTCCGCTGATCAGCGCCGCAAGAGGCGCGTCAGCCTTAAGGCGTGTGACAAGCGCGCCCTGTAGTTCCAACTCAGCGCTGGCCATCGATTATTTCCCGTTGAACTCTCGGAAAGCTTTGTTGATTGCCGCCCGCTTGATCTTGGCTGCTGTGGCCTTGAAGGCCCGCATCGTGGGGAAGATGTGCGGTTGCGCCGGCGTGCCGGGGTGGATATTTCCGATTCCCTGATGGAAATCAGAGCGCCCCTTGACCGTTCCGCCGCCAGCCGCCGTGTTATGCGGCGCGGTCCCGTACTCGAGGAAGCGCCAAATCCACTGAGCAAAGAGGCCAGCAGCGTCTTTGTCCTTCGTGGGATTCTTGCTGAAATCGAGCGCGTTCGGATTGTTCTTCAGGAAGTCGCCCCGCAGAGACTCTGCATATTCGAGCGTTGCGCCACGAGGAGCAACATCTCTAATCTTGTCAGCAACTTCCTCGGCGATCTTCAGGTTTGCTTCCGCTGCGTAAACTAGCGCCTTGGGGACAACGGCCTGCAGGTTTCTGGTAAGCTGGGCGCGGCCTTGAACGCGGACTTTGAGCGCCATTACGTCGCCACTCCCTGTGTTGCCATCATGTCGATCCAGGCGTTCTTGTTGTCCGGATCGACGGCAGCCGTGATATTGAAGATCCGTGAAGCCTGGCGTGCGTCCACCGCACGCCATGAAGGATCAACAGCCAGCGCGGCCGAGCAACTGCGGATACGAACGATGAATGGCTGCACCCCCACCAACCTGGAAGCAATCACCGGCTCGCCGCCACGGAGCGGGATCAGGTCGGCAGCTGCGGTGAATTGGGTTTCCCAATCACCCGCCACCTCATTGCCGAAGCCATCATCGACCAAAGCGCGGCGCTGAAAGAGCAGCTTTTCGCGCAGCTTGCCAGCGCCTCGCTTGTCGGTCATTTCTCACCCTTCGGCCGCTGTGCGGCTTCAGCTTTGCCGGCAGCCTTGGCTGCCTCGGCACATGGCGTCGTCACGATTGCGATGGTGCCCGCCTTGTATGCCAGCGTGACGGCGGGCGTGGCTCGCCAGTCAAAATCCTCAACAAAGCGAACCCACGGCATTAGATCGCAACGCCTGCAGACTGGATCTTGATGGCCAGTACGGTCGTGCTCTTGGCGATGCCGAGGAAGCAGGTGTAGTCGCCAGTCGTAAGGTCGGCCACGGGAACGATTGCGCCGCCAGCGCCGCCCAGGTAGTAGCCAACCCCCTTCGTGAGGACCGCGTTTACCGTGAGGTCACCTTCCTTGATGTAGGTGACAGGCTGCTCAGCGGCAGCGCCGTTAAGGGCGACACCCTTGGCAACACGGGCTTCTGCCGTGGCAGAGTTGGTGTCTGCCAGCATCACGCGGTTGGTCGTGGAATTGATGTAGATGGTCTGGCCCGCGGTGACTGCTTCACCGGCAATGCCAGAATCGCGGACGGCGTTGCTGCCAGCAACTACCGACGTTGCTGTAATCGAAATTGCTGCCATGTCTATTTCGCCTTTATCTTGAGCTTCACGCTCTGGAGTTATTACCGATCCTTGACCTTGAGCTTTACGCTCTGGTCGTAGGTGCGCCCGCCGGCTGTTACGATGCGGTTGACGAGGAGGTACAATGTCCCGCCCGTGCCGCCAGAAAGCCAAATGGTTGTCGCTGTACTTGACTTGCCATCACTGGTCTTGGTGAGCCCATCAGGGACAATCCAGGTCGAGGTGGTGATGGTGTCGGTGCCGAGGAAAGCGGCCCAATCTACTTGGTAGTCGGCCACATCATCCGGATCTTTGGGGTGGCTATAACTAAGCGCCATCGGCCGTAACTCCTCTTGATTCAGCCGTGACGATGACGGTGCGTTCTTCTGGCACTACGGCAACGGATCTCGTTTCGGTGGGCACCAATGCGCGCCTGACCTCGCCCAAAACCGCCACAACGCGCCGCGTGAGCTCGAAAGCGACCGTGCCGCTGAACATGCCAAGCAACGCCACCAGCGAGCCAGCGGAGGCCGCTAGCGCCTTGGCGATCGCCTTGGTGGTTGAGACTGTGCCGACTGCTGTGACCGCGACCGTGAAGGCGATTGCGCGCCGTATGGTTATGCTGCTGGCCGTGGTGGTCAGAAGCGACTTGCCAACCGTCCGCCGTATGGTGGTGGCACTGCTCGACGTAGCGCTTATGATAACAGACCGCGCCTTGATGACCGTGGCAGCGACCGCCGAAGTGGCAGATGCTGCTAGCGTCTTAGTCATGCTGCGGGTGGCCGAAACAGCGCTACTGGCAGCAACGCCTATGGCCTTCCCTGCTCGCTTGGTGAGCGATACAGAACCACCAACGGCCACGCCAATCGACTTCAGAAAGGCACGCGTCGCGTTGGCTGCGGACGTTGTGGCCGCGGTGGCAGCTATGGCCTTTTGTACCAGTCGCGCCGCGGTGGCTGCGCTTGCCGAGGCTACAGCGACCGCTTTGCGCGACTGCTTGGCTGCGGCAACAACCCCAGCGGCCGCAACAGCAACCGCCTTGTTGGCTCGCTTTGCTGCGGCGACAGCGCCGGCCGACAAAGCAGCGACAATCTTGCGGCCCTGTTTCACCAAAGCCACAGCCGTCGCGCTCGTAACCGTCACCGTCTGCGGCGTCGTTATCGGACCACCTGCTGCTGCAGACTTGATCGCGACCAGCCAGGCAGCCCAAGGCTCACCTGTAGGGCCGTTGGCGGTGGTCTGCGTCTTGTTTCCGGTCGCTCCGGATGACGTGAGCGCTTGCGAGGCCGTATAGAGAAGGCCGTCAAAGCGTTCGGTCATGCCGGTTGGCGGGGATATCGCGCCGCTGCCTTGCCAGTCATGACCGATGTAGAGCAGAAGATCGTCCGCGCCGGTGGTCGTTACGCCAGTAGCCGTCGATGTGCTGCCACTCGAACCAGAATTCGATGAGCTAACGTCAACCGGAGAGCCGGACGCCAAAGCGCCAGATACGGCCATGACGAACGCCTGCGACGAACCCGCCGAGTGCGTGAACGTGTAGCTGCCGCTTTCGCTAGCGGCCCGCTTCCAGTAGATCGACAGACGAGTGGTGAACCCGCCACCATCCGCAACAACTGTTGGCGTACCGATCAGTGTGAAGCCAGAAGGCGGTGTGACAGCAGGGGCCGAACCCGAGGCAGCGCAGAAGATCGCAGCAATCAGGATATCATCGTTTACAATCCCAGCAGGCGCTGAAACCGTAGTATTGGTGCGGCTTCCGTATGCAATAGAAGCAATAGAACGAAACGCCGCAGCCATAGCATCCCCGCCTTAGTCGGTCGCCTTACGAGAACGTCACATTGATCGTGTAGGCAATGGAATCGCCAGAAGCCAAGTTGATGGCCGAAAAGTCGCCATACACGTCCATATTGCCACCCGTCGGAGGCGAACCGGATCCAGCTGCATCGAACACGCCGACCTCAGTGATCGCTCGCGTGCCGGCGGCCGTAATCGTGCCGGTGAAGACAACCTTGTCGTTGGTGACGGTAGTGGTGCCCTGCGCAGCCGTAGCCGAAACACGGGCCTCAGTCGTCGTGGTCGTCGTAACCACGTTTGCGGTGGCTGCTGCAGCCGAGCCAGTGCCCCACTGAAGATACCAGGAGGCAGCCGCAAGCAGCTAATGCGCGCCAGACCGGCGTTCTGAACTCGTGCGACCATAAAAATGGCTCCATCTGAGGGAATGGCGCGTCATCACGACGGGCCGTGCGCCCTTGCCGAGGGCGGGTTGGCAAATATTAGCTCGCGCCGTCTGCGATCGAGTCGAACTCAGCCTTGGCTATGGCTTCATCGATCATCTGATCTGGATGCCCAACTAGGCTGCGCGCGTGCTTTAGCGCAGCGAGAAGGTCCGGTGCGGCAGCTGCGAGAACGCCGTTTGCGACGATCATTTCGTACGCGTGTAGTGGCGACGGGGCTAAGCTTTTGGCGTAGCGGACTCGACGAACCTCAAAGAGCTTATCCTCTCCGCACACGACGAAGAACTTGCCGCCCTTCCCGCCAAATGCGCTCCATGGACCGGGTGTGTATCTGGCCTTGGCCATCATCCCCTCTTAGCCCACCGCTTCACAGCCCAGAACCAGCGCCGCAGCGGGTTCTTGTGCCAGTAGGCGATCTCGCCCAAATCTTCGATCGTGCCGTCAGCGCGCGTCACAACTGCCGAAAAGCGCGCTTCCTTGGCTTTGCCGTGCGTCAGCAGGCCACCTGAAATTGACATTGGGTGTGCTCCTAGCCGCGCCTGAAATTACAGAGCAGCGCATCGAACGCGCTCCAATCGTCTTCTGCTGAGTTTTCGCGGTTCTCGTAGGCGTCTGCGACGTAAAGCAGGATCGCGTGCTTTACGGCAGGAGGCGCCTCTTCGTAGCCGGCAACTACCGTTACGGTGATGCGCGAACCAGATCGGATGACTGGCCACTGCTTGCCGTATGCGAGCACGATGGATGGCTCGAGGCCGTCAAGACGCGCTTCATAAACGGCGGTGTCAACCGCTTGCGCCACGCCATCCGTATCAACATAGGCGATGCTGACCACAGCACTAACCGGCGCTACCGGCAGCCGTGCCAAATCACCCCAGCAGTCACACTTGAGCTCCACCGTTTGCTCCGCAAAGAGCGTGTTGCAGTAGTTCTCTGCATGATCTCGAGCCGATGAAATCATCAGCCCGATATCCAAATCCTCATCAGTGAAGCCGACGCGAAGTCGGCGCTTCACATCATCAAGACTGACCGGCTCCGTCGACGCTGGATCCGTCACTTTGTTCGGGTACCACATCGGCCGCCTTGCCCTTCTTGGTCTTCGCCGGAGCCACAACTACGGGCTCGGCATCTACGGCGTAGCCAGCAGCCTTCAGGCGCTCGGCTTCGTCCGCGTCAAAATCGTGTTCATCGCCAGGGGCGAGATTGAATAGCGGACCAGACAGGCCCGTGAGCATTTTCAAGCGCATATCGCCTCCGGAAAGAGAGGCGGGCCAGCCCGAAGGCCAGCCCGCTCATTAATTACGCAAGCTTCAGGTGCTTGATAGCCGCGGTATCAGCGAGTTCACCGTCGAAGCGGATGTAGCCAGCGATGCCGAGGTTAGGCCAGAAGCGCTCGCGCATTACGCCGATGACCGGAGCACCGACCTTGCGGACGAAGTACTTGCCGAAGTCACCGAAGAGCGCGACCTTGTTGCCAGTTGCGATGTTTGCGATCGCCTGGTTGACGTCATAGCGGTAGCCGAGCAGCGTGCCGGGCTGGCCCTTGGTGATGTCACCCATCGACCAGATGTAGCGGTTTTCCGCATCCTTCAGCTTGCGGATAGCCGCGAGCGTCAGGTCGTTGAACTGGAAGCCTACCTTCGGAGAAGTGCGGTATGCCGGATCGACGGAGTGAACCAGATCGATCAGTTCGTCCGAAACGATAGCCGTGGCCGAAGCAGCGGTCTTGCCGAGCGAGGAAGCGGTAACAACGCCGTTCGGAGCGGACGTGCCGGTGCCGGTCGTCAGCTGAGCGTTGGCGACGCGGCCGAGGCGCTCACCAAGGAGTGCGCCGAGCAGCGACTCCATGTTGAAGATGCTGTCCTGTGCCAGTTCGAACGAGAACTTGATGAACTTCGTGTCGAAGACGTAGGCTTCAAGCTGCTTCTGGCCGAATGCAACGTCTGCAGAACCGTCGTCAACCAGATCAGCGCCCTGCGTATGGGCGTAGCCGGTGCCGGAGGTGTCATCGACGGTCGGCAGCTGGATGACGGCGCCGGAGTTCGTGACCACCTGCGTGGTGACGTCCTCGTTGTACATCGGACCCCAAGCCTTCATCGACTTGACGATCTCGTTGGCGAGCTCAGTCGGCACCGTGTAGCCACCAGCCGAGCCAGTAGCGGACGACTGAGAGCGATACTCTTCGGAAGCCTGAACGCCAGCCTTGAGGACGGCACGCTCTTCCGGTTCGAGTGCTGCAAGATCAGCGCCAGATGCGATGAACTTGAAGAAAACAGAGCGGTAGCTCATTTCGTTGCCGGCATCAGAGCCGGAGGCACGGTCTTCGGTGCCGGCGCCGGGGCGCTTGGCAGCACGCTGCTCGTCCTGACGAGCCGCAAAGCGGGCCTCGAGAGCGGCCTGGTCTTCTTCGCGCTTGATCTGCTTTTCGATCTTGTCGAAGTCGCCCATGATGGCATCGTGACGGGCCTCGAGCTCAGCAGAGCGGGCTTCGTCGGTATTCTTCTTGATTTCGTCCAGGGCTTCGCGGGCCTGCGTCACGAGACGGCCGCGCTTTTCCTGCAACTCGGTGAGAGAAGTCATGAAATGCTCCAAATCTATGTTGGGGGTTGTGATTGGCAGGACGTTCGTCCGGCCCTCCGGCTATGCCGGGTGACTACGAGGCGTCCTGCCGGATGCCCCGAATTCGTTGTTCAAGCGCCGCTCGCTTCTCAGCCACACGCCGAGCCGCTGCAGCAGCATTCTCAGCCTTGCGGCGCTCCTCTTCCCTTGCCGCCTCGGCCTCAGCACGGATCGCCTCAAGCGATCGAAGACCGACGGAGGTGTCTGGGTAGGCTGGGAAGGTAACGATCGAGATCTCGCTGATCTCGACCTTCTCCAGCGTCCGGCCGGGAGGCTCGGTTGTGTCGTCCCAAGTCTGCTTCAGAGCACGGAAGCCGAAGGAGCATCCGCTGATATCGCGGCGCTCCACCAGCTTACCGACGTCACGGCCGAGACTTGTGTCGGGGAGATCTACTTCGAACCGAAGTCCGACATCATCTTCCCAAAGTCGCAGGGTGCCGCTGGTCGTCCTACCAAGAACATTGTCGCTCTGGTGGTTGAAGAGGCACCGCACATCGCCCTTGATCGTTTCTGCAAAGGCGCCTGGCGCTATCTGCTCAACGAAGTAGTCAGCGATGCCCGCTGGAGAGTTGAATTTTGCGGCGTAGCCAGTGAGCGTGCGCGTGCCGTCATCGGCACGCAACTCAATCTGTTGCGCTATGCGCTTCTCAAGTTCGCTCATGCGGCGTCAGCCCCATCGTCTTGTGTGTTGTCGTTGGCTGGCGGCTCAGCTTGCGCAGCGCCGGGCTTGGGCTGTGACCCAAGAGGCACGGTTGCCCCTTGGATATGCAGCTTGTCGGCCTCTCCGCCCTTGGCTGGGAGATCCTCAAGCGCGCGCACTTCGTCAGGAGTCCGAATGCCGTTCTGGATCGCGTTTCCGTAGCCTTCCATGCGGCTCTTGAAATCACCACGAAGCAAGCCGTCCAGTGCGTGCTTTACGTAACGTGAGTTACCAGACCGTCCGAAGAACTTCAGGTTAATCTCGTCTTCCAATGCCTTGGCCCATTGGCCAATCAGGTGCTTAACAAGGTGCAAGTCCTGCTGCTCAGCGTTGCTGAACGTGGCGCGCGAAAGATCCTGCAAGAACACCGGCGGAAGCTGGTATATGCGCGCGATCTCTTCGACCTGGAAGCGGCGAGCCTCAATCATCTGCCCCTTGGCAGGATCGATGCCAACGGGCTCGAGCTCATAGCCACCTGGAATCGGCGTGATCGGTTTGCCGGTCTTCTTCGCGTTGTCGATCGCACGGGTGATGTCACCCAAAGCGCGATTCATCGCTTCGCCGCTAGCAGGTAGCGGACCCTTCAGGGCAAGCGGAGGAACGCCACCGCCTGCAAAGAAGGTGCTGCCATAGTCGTTCATCGCGATCGCAAGCTGAATGGCTTTGCTGGCCTGCGCGATTGGCCCGTAGTGCCTCAGACCACAGCTACGACGCATGAACGGAACATCGATCACGTCGGCAGCGTCGTAGATCTTACCCTCGTATTCGTAGGTGACCTTCAAGCCGGTTCGCTTGATTGTGGTCTTGTTCGGATCCATCGCCCAGAGCGAGTCGATGCCCTGCGGCGATCGATCGATGTACGCGAGGCCGCGACCACCAGTGAAAACCTGCTGCCAGAACCACTGCCAGAACGCGAACGACCCAATGCTATCGTTCGGCGCCGAGTTGACTACCGTCTCGAGCCTGCCGCTAATCTTTTCTGCTCCGGTTTTGGTGTTCCTGTACGCATGACGCGGGAGCGCGGCCAGAGTGCGAGACAAGAAGGCAACCGCATCCCATACAGCAGGCACCGTGAGGGCGCTGTCGATCGTAACCGACGGCAAATTGGCAGAGTTTAGGCCAAAGTAAGCGAGAAAATTCTCAGCGCTTACCGGTACCGTCGGATTCTCGATGGATGCGCGCGTTTCCAGCGCTTGTTCCCTGTTTTGGCGGGAAAACCAGTCTTTTAGGGCCATTATCCCGCCGTTAGTTGGAAGTTAGGATCGTCCCACGGGGATGTGGTGATCACTGGCTCAGGCATGCCATCAACTGCTGCGCCAACCGCCATTGCGGCCGCCACTGCCGGGTCGATACGAACCGTGCTTCTCTTCTTCGAAAACCACTGGTTGCCCATGAGCGGATCGGTTTCGATCGCGACACCCATAAGGGCGCCGAGCAAAACCGGCGATTTCCGCAGCCTGATGCGCTCCTCGAGGATCAGTGTCTCAAGTGCCGAGACAGATCCAGGCATCCAAAGCCCGAGAGGTGGCTCTTGGCCGGCATCTTTTGCCGCCTGCACCTTATCTTCATCTGGCCTTGCTCGCTTCTTACCGCCTTGCGGATGCATGACGGTCTTTAGCTCAATGCCGTAGTTGTCGAGTTCCTCTTGGAACTTGTCGTAGACGTATTTGTCGTACGCCAGGATCCCGATTCCGTGCTCGACACTGAGGCGCCCAAAAAGCGCAGCAACGTGGTCGTACCGGACACGCGCACCTTCAGGTGCGTTGATGTATCCTTGCTCCCACCACAACCGATACGGAACATGGTCGACCTTAGATCGCTCGTCCATGGTGTCACGCGGCGTGAATGCCTCGATCCACAGATCGAACGTAGGAAGGTCTGATTCCGTGCCGTCGGCGCGCTTAACGCGCTTCGTGCCTGTCTCGACAACAAATGCTGCCGCAGTAAGATCTTTCGCGCCCGACAAGTCGAGCCCGGCAGCATTGATCAGCTTGCCGGCATGCTCTTCGTATGGGTCGAAGTCGACCATGACCTTTTCGAGGATTGGTCGAGGAATCCACGCCGTGTCGGCCTCTGTCCAGACACAAAAGTGCAGTCGTAGGATACCGTTGCGCTTCGAAGGGATATCCTTCGCCTGCGCGACAACGCCCTCGATGTATTCATATTTCAGCGTAACGCCTAGAAGCGGGTTTGCCTTGATCCAGCATGACGGATCCGTCATCGGATCATCGTCTTTATCTAGGGCGCAAACATAGGCGAATGTGCTGTCGTCTATCGCTTCACCGACATAAGTGAAGTCATCATCCGGCGTAGCGGTGCCAGCAGCAACTTTCACAGCGTGCTGATGTTCAGCCCAGCAGACCGAATTGCGATCAGATCCAGAGTTGGTAATCATCAGCAACAAAGGCTGATCGCGGAACTTGAAGCCGCGCTCGAGCATCTCGATGACCTTGCCGTCGGGGTGCTCGTGGATTTCGTCGCACAGCGCCACGTAAGGGCGCGGGCCACTGTGGGCACCCTCGCGCGAAATCGGTCTAAAGAAACTGCGGCTCTTGAGGTCGGCCAGGTTCCAGACTGGATTGCCGCCCGATGGCGTCAACCTCGCCTTCAATGCTGGCGACTGGTCATACATCGCAACGGAGTCGCGAAAGAGGACCATCGCCTGAGCTTTATCCTTGCCGGCCGCATAGATTTCAGCCGCGGCCTCGCCATCTGCCGTCATGCAGTATAGGCCGACAGCGCCAGCGAATGGCGACTTGCCCTGTCCCTTAGCCTGCTCGATGTATGCACGACGAAACCGACGGACCTGCTTGCCGTTCTCGTTAGTGCGCTTCCACCCGAAGATGGATCCCGCAATGAACGCCTGCGAGGGCTGCAGGATAAAAGGCTTCCCCTCAAACTGGCCGCCGTTTAGGCGTAAGACGTCGCGGCAGTAACCGACGAAACGGTGAACAGCCCCCAGATCCCATATTAGGCCACGCTCAGCACCATGCTTGATGTCGTCGAGGTGGCGACGGCAGGCATTGCGAACATGCGGACCAGCGACAGTCTCGCCAGACACAACTGACTTTGCGTAATCTGTTACAGGATCAGGTAAAATACTGGTCGGCGGGGTCTGTCTTTTCGCCATCTGGTTTTGCCCCTGCCTTCGATGCGTCGGCTGGCGTAGCTCCCATTTGACCCAAGCACTGCCTGAGAAGGTTCATTGCCTGCACGCCGCAGTCCTGGCCGGCGATCATGCGTCCTAAAATGTTGCTAGCCGTGGCCACCAAGATGCGGTGACTACTGTTGAGCCAAGGGATATCGACGCGCAGCGTCTGCCACGCCTCCCTCGCCTTGTTCTGCTCAGTATCTTTTATCCAGTCTGGCGGGTCGCCGAGTTCATCTTCAACAGTAGGCTCGTTGCGAGGCTCAAACCGGCCTTTGTTCTTTTTGTCGGCACCCGTGACGGTCGCCTTCGCCCTTGGCGTGCGCGGCCTCGCCATGCTCAACCCTCAACATTTCAATCGTGGCGCTGTGCGCAAATGGCCATCGCCGGTTCCATGGCCGGCATGTTGCCAAAGAGCAACACACCCCCTCCCATGTTGCCAAAATACAACATATCAGATCGGCCACCCATCAGCCCCATACCGCACCACGACCTTGCCGTGGTCCTCGAGTTGGCCTCGAGAAGAGTGGCACGGCTTGCATGTGCTGACGAACGGACCATTCCAGAAGAGTTCAAGATTGCCTCGATGCGGTGTCGCGTGATGAACCTCTGCTGCTTCCGTCACTTCCTCGCGCTCAAGGCACCACTCACATAGTGGGTTCATACTAAGCTGATAGTGACGGATGGTGCGCCATCGCGCTGTCTTGTAGAGGTGATGGTATTCGCTATTCGCCATGCACCACCAGAAACCGAAAGCGGCCGCTCAACCCGAAGGGGAGCAGCCGCATGGATCGCTAGGCGGCGGAGGAGAACGCGCCAAGCAATGGGGATTGCAGCCAGCAGAACCCGAGGCCGAAGCGTCGAGAGCGCCTATTACTGTCCCGACCATGTGTGCGGCGTTACCCGCAGGACGGCTGCAATGGGGATTAGCAAGGAACGGCCGGAGCGTTGCTCTAGGTGCCTTTGCAGGGTGTACAAAGTCCTGCCTTGCCAATAGTTACCCGCAACACTCAGCGGCTGCACCTAACTGCAGCATGGCGGCGGGGCGGTCGCAACCGCAAAGGGGCGAGGTGTACAAACACACCTCTCAACCCTTGGTGACTTGAGTGCGCGTGGCATACGGTCATGCGGCACGATTGCGAAAGCGGGCCAATGCGATGGATTCCAGAAGCTTCTCTCGCTTGTCTATTTCCTGCCACTTGACTGTGAGGCTTCCTACTGCCTTGCCAACGAGAACACGGCCAGCAACGGATGGCTGAGATTTGTCTTCTGACCGCCCAATATCCGTATATGACTTGCCGCCCAACACCGCGTCCTCGAATGGCTCCACCAGAGGTCCCAGCGATGAGCGTAGTTCAGCGAGGATTGGCTTGGCGTCGATGTGCGCGTTGAGCACCTCGTCAGTGATCTTCACGTGGAGGCTTTCCGTCCGGATAACGCTGCCAGCCGCGATGTTGTCGTTGTCTGCTACAACCGTTCGTCTGGCTGGCTGCGCATGAGCGCCTTTGCTCTTCTTGATTTTCGACGACTGCTTGATCTCGCCGTCGGGGATTTCCTTCCAGTCGCTTCCAGCAGCCGCATCAATATCTGCTTCAGGCGTAAGCCGCTTGCTGACACGGACAACCTCGCCGCCATCCGCCTTGCTGTAATCGAGGCCCTTCAGTGGCTCAGCCTCGCACAGAGCAACAAGCTTGCGGTAGCGAAGAACGACAGCGATTGCCTCGTCCTTTCCGTCTCTGCGCAGCGCCTCAAGGAGTGGGAAGTCCTCGCTACGGCTCTGCACAGTGCTTGGGTCGCCGATGTCCTGGCGCTTGGCAATTACTCTGGAAAGCTTCATCATGGCGCGCCGCTCCTCTTTTGCCTTCTTTGTTGCCGCTGCCCGACCAGCTGCGCGTTCTTCGGGAGTTGATGCGCGGCCCACGGAGGAACCGCGCTCCACCTTCTCAACGATAGGCTCCCACACGCCATCAACCTTTCGAAAGCGCGTCTTGGTTCTGTATGGGTGCTGGTCTGATCCCGTGTAGGCTACCTTTCCGGTAGCGTCCAAGATTACGTCATCGGCTTCCGGCATAAGTCCCCTCGACTAGATGTGGTGGCTGGTGGTAGATGGTTGGCTAGATATAGCTGTAAACTTACAAATTTGTCAAGGGGGAACGAGAAGAGGCCGCACGATGGCGGCCTGTTGGTTTGGTAGTGGTGCGTGGGTTAAGCGTATGTGTGGACGATGCCGTTCCAGTTCTCTGTTTCAACGATGTGACTGAATGCCTCGGCCGCGTCAGCGATGCGCTTGAGATTGCGAGTGCGGGGATATGTCGACCCGCTTGGAGCCTGATAGGCGACATAGAACGAACCGTAGCTCTCGCACAGGACCAACTCCCCAGGTGCGCTATCCGTGCCAATGCGGTGCCTTTGGTGGATTTGCATTTCCGTCTCCTCAGTGTGGTGGATGATCAAGCTTCTTCGCGGCGGACAACGATATGGCCTTGAGCTTCAAGGTGCGCAGCAACCATGTCGGCGATAACCTTGTCCGTGGTCTGTGTCTCACTGACGATGAGACGGGCCTTGTTGTTTGTCAGGGCGGTTACGAAGTAGGTCATCTAAGTCTCCTCAGTGTGGTGCGTTTCGGTAAGTTTGTTTTACGTGCTTTCTACAAATTTGTCAAGCACGCCGGTAAAGAATAATCATTCAGCCAACCCCGCACCAACTCGACCGTCCGCTGCGCTGCCTCCTCTTCCGTCGCCACCTTCAGAGTATCGACCGGATGCCCCAAGGCCGAGAGCAGCGGGTGCCTGATTTTCTGGCTGGCCGTCAGCGTGCCTTCCGCGTTCTTGTACTCAATCAGCTTTAGCCGGCCGTTTGGCAGATAGACGCGTAGATCCGGGTCGCCTGCCGCAATGCCGGTTGCCTGGGCCTTCACGGCTGCCCGCTTGCTGCGGTAGTCGCCGTTCATGTCCCCTGCGATCGTGAAGCTAGGACGGCCAGCGTTATCGTTGGCTGCGACGTGTGCAGCAGTGGCCGCATACTCCGGCATGCTCTTGAGTGCGCGAACCGCGGCGGCCTGAAGGATCCACTCTTCGATCGGAGCGGCTTTGACGGTTACCTTCGTGCCTGCCGCGGTTACCTTGGTCACGATGCGCACTCGCTTGCCGTCCATGCGGGTTGTTTGGGTGGTGGTCTTGGCGGGTTGCTTTGCCATGGTGTCTCCTGTGTGGTGGTGGTGTGGTGGTTTTGGTAGGTCAGGCGCTCATTGTATATTTATATATTCTCCTGAAACACACACATCAGAATCAGTAATAAACGTATATATTTGCAATGAAATATAATGAGCTATATTATTATTGTTTTTCAGTAAGTTAGCTCACGTTTTTCGATGCAAAACTGCCTGCATTTTCTTGCAACGATTGCAACGAAGCGAATTTTCAGTGCAAGAAATCGCTTCGTTGCAAAGGCACTGCAACAACGTTATGCGGCCAGTTTCTGCGCCGCCAGGCGCACCTTGACGCCCTTCCCATCGATCTTTGGCTGCTCGATCTCGCCGGCCAGCACGAGGCGCTTAATGGCCTGCTCGACCATCCTGTCATCAGCCTTTGAGACGCCACGCTTACGCACCAGCTGAGACTGTGGCAGCGTCTTGTCCTTACTGGCGCGTAATGCCGCAAGGATGGCTTTGCAGAGCTCTTCGAACTGCGAGCCAGCCATGTACTCCTCAACGCCGCGGTTGATAGACGCCAGAGACGCCTGAACGATCGCGTGGCCCCAATCGACATCCTCCACGGTAACAACTGGCTCAGAGGCATTGCGACTGATCGCACGGATAGTTGCAAGCTTGATGACGTGCTCGGCCGTTCGCCCTACGATACCGTCGGATGCTCCATTGTCCTCGATTTCGGCAATCTGCCAATCTTCGATATCCGTCCACCGCTTCTCGGCTTCAGGCCCTTCCCACGGCACGGTGAGCAACGGCGGTCGCTGTGTTGCTACGCGCCAGCTGGCTTGCCCTATATCGCCGCCAGGCTTCGGGAAATAATCACGGCACTTCTTGATTGCCGTTATCAGTGAAACGGGCGTTACCAACACCGGCGGAGCAGAATGCCTGTCCGGTCTGATGGACGGCTCGGTCACCACCAGACGAGCGACGAAGCCGTCGGTCAGGCTTTCTTCTGTGATGCCCTTGTAGAAGGTGGTCGGCGTCGACATACCCATCAGCGAGACGGTAGGCATAAACACCGGCTCGGCCGAGCTATCCTTCTCTGGGTCTGCGTGCTCCTTGCCGCTCCACATGCTGGTGGATTTCGAGAATATCTCGAGAAGCACCTTGCGGATGGTCTGAGCCCAACTGGACGAGCCGCGCCCGTTTACCGATTGCAGCACCACACCCATTTCGTCCCACGGCATGAGAAACACCGGACGGCGCCGAACTACCTTCTCGATAGCGGATCCGCTGGTCACTTCACCGGGCCCAATTAGGAACGGCATCTGCAGGTCAACAGCGAGTGTTTGGACAGCTTTCAAAGGATGCTCCTTGCCAAAGCCAGGACCAGCAATGCCGACCATATACATGTTGAGACCGGCCCCAGTTGGCCCAACGGCACGGCGCCCGAACATCACAGACAGGAAGGCGACAGCAGCCATGATTGAGAACTCAGGCACTGGCCGTCGGCTGGTATCGTATGCCCATTGCGCGATTTGCCCAAGAACGCCACCAGCAGCCTGCGGCGTAAACGGGTTGTAGTGTTGGCGATTCTGGTTTGCTGGCGCAGGTGTCGTTACCACGGCGGGAGCGGGCGTTGAGACCGGCGCTGCCTTAGCCTCCTCGCGTTCCCTCTTCTTGCGCAGACTGTTCTCCACCATGCGCGTGGTATCGACAAGCGGCGCCTCATGGTAGTTCAGCTTGCCCTTTAGCCAATCGGTTGCTGTCTCTAGCCCGGCAGTAAAGGCGAACATGACGACATCCAGCGCCGTATGCGTCTCGCCGTTACCCCAGTCTGTGATGCCCTTTTGACTAAACGACAGGTTCGGGTTTTCGACGCCTCGCCATTCAGCAACGGCGCGGTATCGACCATCACCGCTGCGCTTTGTCATCGGCAGCTTCAGATCAGGAACCCACATATCCAGATTAGCGAGAGCGAGATCGTTCACCTCGCGCCAGATGGTGTCACCTGCCTCGACGCGTGTGTACTCGTGCTCGATCGGCGGAGCGTAGCCGAATCGCGCCAGAACCGCCTCGATCTTCTCCGCGATATCATCGTCCAACAGCGGCAGGTCATCAGGCGTGAAATATTCAAGCGGCTCCCCGAGCCACTGATACGGTTCTTCCGTGTCTGGGTGGATGGTCGGCGGGCACACGGTCTGCTTGCCGTATGCCAATAGGTCGACAATGCGCTCCTGCTTCCCGAATACGGAAATGCTGAAGGCGCGCGCAATGATGTTCTCGGAGCCGCGGAAGAACGCAGAATAGCCCTTCTGGCCGCGCTTCTTGACTGGGCTATCGGGAATGACTTCGGCTAGCGCCGCACGGATGTCCTCGTCATCGGTGTCGATGTCGACCACTTTGACCTTATGGTCGAGCACGATGCAAACACCAGCCGCTGGCCATTTTGACCATTGCTCGACCTCATTATCAGTCGGCATACGGTCACAGTATTCATTCCAGCCGGTTAGGCCATGCCAATATCCACCAACGAAAAAACCGGGGCGCTTGCTCCCCGGCCGGCATGGAATAGCGCTCCATCCTTGATCTACCAGAGTTGCCCCGACGCGGGAGTACGGTGATCCGATGTCGATTTTCGGTAGTGGCGTCATGCTGCGCTCCGGTGAGATGACATTTTCGGCGTGACTATTGAGTGCCACTCCAGGTGGCACTTCCTGCAGAGATACCCTGTGGGCCAATCATCAGCGTCCTCGAAAAGGTGAACAGGCGCCCAATGATGCCTTTCTGACCCCTCCTCGCTACCGCACCGTTCGCATGGTATGACATCGTGATTGGTGAGGAGCGGTATTCTAGATTCATCTAGGCCCTCAACCTGGCTGTATGGGAAGTTTGCGCCCTTTCCGCCGCACTCGAGGCAATAAGCCTTGTACTGAATGGAGCCATTAGAGCACCTTATCTTTCCGAGAGCGGCGATCTCGATCGTGCCGGAACAGCGATACCGGTGCTGCGGCCTTCTGTTCCATTCGAGATCACTTACGTTTGTCGTGTATGGATCGGCCATGCTGTCTCCCATCAAAACGGCGCCTCCCGAAGTGCTTCACGCACACCACGAGCACAGCCTTCCCATGCGGCACGCACCAATAAAAGCTGCATCAACTCGTCATAGTGAGCGAGTTCCGTGATGCCACCGTTGGCCGCAATCCACTCGCCCACCGCCTCGACGCCCGCCTCGAGCGCCTTCACTTCGTAAAGAGAAACCCTGTCCAACTTCGTCAGATCTCCTGCAGCGACCATGCAAGGCTTGCACATGAAGCCTGGGTCTTTGGTTCCCGGTGTTGTTCGACCGATGCCAAAGCTGAGCATCCCACAGCACTTGCATACTGTGGGGCTGCCTTGTGGATCGACCGTTGGGTTGAAGGGCAGAATGTTCTTGCCGGATAGTTTCACCATTAGGCCGCCCTCCCGAGCAAGTCACCGGCCGGAGACACGTTGTCGTTGGCGACATCAAACTTCCCGACCTGATTGCCCCACGATGACCAACCTGCCCAAGCCTGCCGCGCGAAGAGCTCGAGGTATGGGCCACCGACAAGCGCTTCGATGCGGCCATACTGCTCATCAGGCTTGCGGCTGTGCTCTCTTCTCGGTGCGCGAATGACAGAGCGAACGCCCCTGCTGAGGCGCGGCGGCTTGCCGCGTTTGAACAGATGGCAGATCTCAACTTCCTGGCGCGTCCAATAGCCCATGCCCATGCGGCCCTTGTCCCAGACAAAGGCGATGCTGACGGGTTTGAAGCCCCAAGCGGCAGCGACCTCGAAAGCCGGCTGCTGAAGGTGGCTGACCGTCCACATGAAGAGCAGACAATTGGGAGCGGCGACGTCGGCAATTGGGAGCGCCTTGATGTCGGCTAGCGACATGACGTCGTACGGCTGATCGCCTCTCGCCGGAGCGTGATCTCTCTTGGAATATGTGCGGAAGGCCCAGGGAGGATCGGCCAAAATCGCGCCGTATCTCCCCGCAGGTAGCGGGTTGTTCATCTTGTCTCCTCAGACTGTGGTGGTGTCCCGCGCGCCCGCGCGGGGTGGTGTTGGTGGTGGTGGATGGGTGGAGGCTACTGCGCGCTAGGGCGCGGCAGTGGGGCGGTTACGGATCTGGCGCGGTGACTAGCTTGAGAGCTGCCCGTATCGCTTCCGCTGACTTGCGGCTACGACTCGCGTTCGCCCGAGCATCGTTCGAAATACGAAGCTGGCGCATCGTAAAATCTGATCGATCTCCCGCGTGGAAAGCGTCAATGTGCGGCTGCAGCGCCTTAAGCAGCAAGGTCTCAGCGTAGTCAGAAGCCTCGTAGCCAGCGGCCAAACTCTCCAGTTCGTCGCGATGCTCCACCCTGAGCTCGAAGTCATCCACGCTCCATGGCCCGTGGTCCTCGCCAGTAAGCGCGGCCAGCTTCTCGCCGTCCGCCTCAAGAGCGGCTTGCATCTCCTTGTCGAACATCACGCCCTCACCGACAACGTAGCCTCACCCGTCTTAATCTCCGCACCCTTCACCTTTTTGCCAGCGTCCAGCGCGGCCTTAATCGCCGTCTTGTCTGGGCTGCTGACAACTTTTAAGAACTTCTTTGGGATGACCGCCTCATCGGTAATTTCCACCGAGTCGCGGCCCTTGGTGACCGAGATCGTTGCCTCGGTGAGCGGCGCCTTCTGCAGATCGGCCGCCTTCAACAGCTTGAGCATGAGGCCACGCATTGCGTCTTTGCGGCGTTCTGCTCGCTGGCGACGGGCAGACAGATCGTCCTGCCGCTGCTTAATGGCCGCCATCAGGCTATTGGCTTCCCGCTCGACGGTCAGTAGCCGCTCGAGCACGGCATGCAGGTTTGTCTCACCTTCAAGCATGTCGGCGCGCAGCTGCTCATCCTCGGCTAAGTCCGGATAAGCAACGAAGAGCGCATCGATCTCGGCCGCCAGGTTGGCGACGTCAGCTGCGAGGAATTGTTGTTGACGGTTGTCGTTGTCCGGTTTGGTCATGCTGCGACCTCGACAACGCGGTAGGCGACGATGCATTCGCGCTGCGGACGGTTGTGGTCCCACATCCATGCCCTCGCTGGGGCTGCTGCGTCGCCGGTGTCGAACCCCGCCTTGATTTGAACAAGGGTATCTTCGCTAACCGGCATATCCCCACCAGACCAATCGATCCAACCATCAGCGGCCCTAGCCGCAGCCTCTTCGGCCGCAGCAATCTCTGCATTGGTTGCCATGTTCTCAGGGTGGAAGCTTGCGACAAAGCCGGGATAGTAGTCATCTACGTTGTCGGTTCCGACCTCGAGTACAACGCGGCCAGTTACGGCGTCTACAAGCTCAAGGACGTTGTCCTCTTGCCCGTATTCGCTCTTGGTCCGATGCTTCCCGATAACGTCTACTGCTGGGAATACGTTAATCATGTTCGCATCGTTGGAAACTGTCAGCGTGCGCATGCAACTGCGGTAGCCATCCGATGGATCTTCAATGGCGACATATACGATACCATCAAGTCGAAAACGGCAGACGGACGATTCCTCGTACCTTTCGCCGTAGGTTTCCTTGATCTGCTCGTTTTCGAAATCTACGGCGTCCAATCTTCTCGCGCCGACGAGGTCGGTTAACTCGGTCATATTCAGTCTCCTCTGTGGTGTGGTGGTAGTGACCGCCGTTAGGCGGCCACCCTCTCGTCGGCCTTCCATTCATTGAAGGCTTCAAGGATCGCGTCGCAGCGCTTGCGGTCGCGTGCGTTGGTTTCGTACTTGCTCACCGCAGACTGGGCCATGTAGTCGTAGTTTACGAGGGCTGCTGCAACTTCTGCGCCGGTCTTCGGCTCGGCCTTAATGAGGCGAAGCGCCCAAGTGTGAGCCTGATACTTATCGTAGGAAAACCATGCGTTGAGTGGAAATACCTTGCGAGCAAGCGCCGTATTGCGGGCGTTCTTAACGCTTGCGAATACTTCAAAGCGGGTAGGCTCGTTTGTCTTCGTCTGGTTTTCCATATCAGTCTCCTCTGTGGTGGTGCATTTGGTATCGCCAACTTGGTGTAAATCTACAAATTTGTCAAGCGCGGTTAGCAGGAAATCAGAACGGCACTTCGTCAGACATTTCCCATTCCCAACTATTGTCGTTGGCTGGCGCCTGCACCCGATCGACCCGCTCGCCTACGACATGACTAACAACGTCCCAGTACTTGTCGCGCGGCTTGACCATGATTTCGACAGTCTCCTTTAGCTCGTCCTGCCGCTGCAGCCATTCAATCGGCGTTTTAGGCATAGGTCGCTGCCCTCCATGTGCCAGCCAGTAGCGGTCGGCCTTCGTCTTGGCGAAGCCCTTATGCGCCGGGCAGACCCACTCGGATATGGCCTTGAAGCCGCACAAGTAGCTAATCTTGACGCTATCAGGCTTTCCGCCCTTGCCGGGATGCACGAGAAATGTGCGGCTGGACACGGTGCGACTCTCGGGTTCGACGGTCGTCATAATTGGCACGTCTGCAGCCTGCGCCGTGATCTTCGGGCTGTCATCGATGTCAAACTCAAAGCCACAGCAATGGCACACGCGCGCCGATGCATGCAGCTTTTCGCCGCAACCGGGGCGCCCGTGCTTGTCGAAACCCTCTTGCGGGCAGAGCTTGATTGGCGCCTCGCCTTCGCCCTTCCCCGGCGTTTTAGGTTGCACCATGTCCACCGGCCCGTGTTTGTCGACCAGCCCGGCAAAATCCAGCACGAGGCAGGTCGGCTTCGGCCCGGCCTTGATTGCGGCCTGTCGTTGCTCTGGCGTTTCAAGCGGCATGCCTGGCGCGTAAAGCACGCGGGTGCCGCGGCCCATCATCTGGACGTAGAGCGACACGGAAAGCGTCGGACGGAGGGCTGCGATCAGGTCCACGCCCTTATGATTGAATCCGGTTGTGAGTACCGAATTGTTCGTAAGTGCGCGGATCCGGTAGTTCTTGAAGTCCTCGATGATGCGGCGACGCTCCTCCTTGGGTGTCTCGCCGGTGATCATTTCGCAGGTGACGCCGCGCGAGCGGATCTCATCGCGAACGTGCTCGGCGTGCTCAACGCCCGAGCAGAAGCAAAGCCACGAGCGGCGATCGGCACCCTTGGCCACGATCTCATCGACCGCGGAGCGCGTCACATCCAACTTGTCGACGGCGGCTTGTAGTGCCGATTGCTTGTAGTCGCCACCGAGTCGACCGACACCCTTCATGTCGAAGGTAGTGGCTGTCGCCTTGGACGATAGCGGCGTGAGGTAGCCGTCGCGGACGCCATCGCCGATGCCATATGTGTAGACAACCTGATCGAAAAGGCGATCGTCGCCCTCGTCCAGCCTGCCGCTATCGAGCCGATAAGGCGTCGCGGTGAGGCCAAGGATCTTCAGATCCGGATTGATCTCGCGCAGCGCAGCGATGAACCGGCCATACATGGTATTGCTGTTGGCCGGTATCAGATGGCACTCGTCGACCATCAGGACGTCAATGTGGCCGATCTGCGCCGCCTTGTTGTGCACGGTCTGGATGCCGGCGAATACAATCTGGCTGCGCGCGTCACGTCGGCCGAGGCCAGCCGAATAGATACCGGCAGGTGCGAATGGCCAGATGCCAACGAGCTCGAGATAATTTTGTTCGATTAGCTCCGCTACATGAGTAGCTACTAAGATACGCATGTCCGGCCAGCCCTCGACGAGCCGCTTGATAAGCGACGCCATGACGAGGGACTTGCCGCAGCCCGTGGCAAGATCCACGAGCGGATTGCCTGAATTGTTTGACCAGTAGTCGAATACCGACCATTCGGCCTCTTTTTGGTAGGGGCGAAGCTGGAGCATCAGGCCGCCCTCGCCTTCAAGCGTTTGCGCTGTTGCATCTCGATTTGCCGGACGCGCTCTTTGGAGATGCCGTAGTCGGCGCCTATGTCGCCGAGGGTGTCATCAGTCATTGCGCGCCGAAGAAGGATTCCACCTTCGCGAGTGTTCATGGCATCAAGCGTCTGGGATAGTTCCACATGGTCAAGTTGCGATGGCTCTTCTACGAAAATCATGTGGTCTTCCATCGGCACGAAATTGATGTGCTTCGCACGGACAGCACGTTTTGTTGCCGCATTTTTAAGGATTCCGCGCATCTGCCAGATGAGCCAATTGTACATGCCGCCGTCTTCACGGTAGTTCGTCCAGTGCTCAAGCGCGTACATGATGGTGTCTGTGACTAGATCGTCCCGATACTCCATCGGTACCTTGCGGGCGGCAAACTTGCGCAGCCCCGGCACATACGCCATCACGCGGGCGTCGAACTCCGGCGGGCGGTTGTCGTTAGCAGCGTGGCTCATGCTGCGGCCCTCAGATGCGCGCGCTCGCGCTCGACCAGTTGCCGTGCTCGCTCACGCCCTACCCCACTTTCGCGGCCGATCTCGGCCAGGCTGTCGCCCATCGCGTGCCGGATGAGAAAATCGCTGTCGCGCGTGCCGGACAGGCTGCGGACTGCTGCAGACAGATCCGCATAGTCTTCCTGATTGGCTTCGACTGACGGCGAATGAAAGTCGCGGAACTCCACATGGCGGCCGGATCTCTTCTTTGTGGCGTGCCGGATCTTGTCGAGCGCATTGACGCCACGCGCGGCAGTCCACACCCACGTCGCAAAACGATACGTGCCGCTCTCGCCCGAACTGCGGAAGAGGGAGACACAAACGTCTTGCACGAAGTCTTCGACATCCTTGACGCCGAGGCGATAGGCAATCTTTCGGATCAACGGTAGGTGGTTGATAACTTGCCGGTCGTACTCGGCGGGTCGGGTGGCTGTCATGGGGTTTCTCCTCTTATTGTGGTGTTTCAGTCAGCGGCGTTGGTGGCGCCGTCGATGTAGATGTCACCGGCAGGTGATTTGTATGTGATGGTCTCGTTTTCGGGATCGCAATCCACTTGTTCATAACCGACCAGCAGGGACGGCACGAAAAGATGGGCTGGGCAGCCAGCGTCCTGCTCGGTAAGGGACAAGGGCTTGCTCCACCGGGCACAATCCCACCCCGCATTGCCATCCATTAATGGCGTAGCATGCAGGCAAGTCCGGCAGTGCACACGCGCCCTCGTCTCTCCCCAGCAGACCTCAGCCTGCCGGCAGAGCTTGCCGCGGAAGTCATCGCGCTTGGTGCAGAGACGGCTGGGCGGCTCCGGCATGTTGATGATGCGCTCGATCCTGGCCACCGATCTGGCGGCAAACTCAAAATCGAAGTGGACGCGCTCGAAGTGCAGATCCTCGTCGTTCTTGTTCGACATCATGTAGTAGACGCGATCGAGGCCGAGCCCGAACATATAAAACTGGAAGGTGGCGTAGTGCTTCGGCATGCCGATCTTGACGCCATTCTTCTTCACCGGCTTGAAGTACTCGTCCTTGGCCGATTTGCACTCGACAACGTGCTCAGTGTTTGGCGCTTCCAACAAGCCAAGTGCGCGCCCGTCGATCTTGCCGCGCAAGTGGCCGCCTGCCGCGCGCACCTTGTCCTGCTCGCCCCAGACTTCAACGCCGACCATACGCAGCAAATCGAGAAGGCGTTCTTCCTCGATGTTGCCTCGCTCGAAAATGCGGCGCTTGCGCCAGTCGATGAACTCGGGCTTGGAAGCGCGCCGGAAGGCAAGCCAGATAGCTCGATCGCACTCGACGCCGATATCGCCGGCTGGCACGCCGACCGATTCCCAGTCGTCGTGGCCTTCTTCAAGGCGTTGCTGGACGGCTCGAAGGGTTGATGGGGTGGGCTTCGGGATGGGGACCATTATGCGGTTTCCCGATTGATGAGATCCTCCGCCGTGGCATCGCGCCAATGCGTAGTGGTGCCTTCATCGTAGTATCCGCTGCCGTTAAGGTCGTGGCAGTAGCTGCGCGAGAACTCAACCTGCAGAATGAGCTTGCCGCGCCAGTTCGTGCGGTAGCGGGTGCGTCCCGTAAGCTTCATACTTCCATCTCCTTCGTAAACAGGCACCGTGCCGGCCGATCAGGATCCTGCCGAAACGCCTTGCACCACGGCATGCCGTGCCGGATGACCAGGTCGGATGGAAGCTCGAAAAAAAGAGCGTTGTCGCAAACCTGACGGATGCTGCATTCGCCAGCGATTTCATTGCCAAACTCATCCTCCCAATTGCCGTCACCGTATCGGTTCAAGCAATGTCGGCACCAACTTGCCGCCAGTGCATCTAGCTCTTCGGCATTGGCGGGCCGCCACAGCCCGCCTTCTTGTCCAGAGCCGCCGGTCATACGCGCATCGGCATGAGTACGAGCGTCAGGGCCTCCGCGCCGCCAGTGACGACCGTCGGCGAGCCGCCATCACGCAAGGACAGCTTGACCTCACCAGAAGGCAGGACGGACAGCAGTTCGCGCAGGTAGGCGGCATTGAAGCCGATATCGACCGGCTCGCCGTTGCATTCGGCTGGCACTTCGTCTTCTGCGTCGCCGTTCTCAGGGTTGCTGACTGTGAGTTTGATCAAGCCAGGCGAGATGCTAAGCTTTACCGCCTTGCCGCGCTCACCGCTGATGGTGGCCACGCGATCGGAAGCCTTGAGCAACGCGTCGCGATCGACCGTGACGACGAGATCGTTGTCTTTGGGGATGACGCGCTCATAATCGGGGAACGTTCCATCGACCAGCTTTGAGACAAGGACGAAGTCACCGGCCACAACGCGAATCTTGGAATCCGACACAGACAGGTTAACCGTGCTTTTCGGGAGCACGCTTACTGTTTTGCGAGGTACGATGATGCCGGTGAAGCTGTCGAAAGTATCTTCGCCAACGTCTCGTACGTGTTTTGACAGTCTGTGCCCATCGGTAGCGACAGCAGTGAATTTCGAGCCGTCCCCCTTGAAGAACACGCCGTTTAAGTACCACCTGGTCTCTTCGGTAGAGATCGCGAATGTGGTCGGCGCGAAGAGTGCGGCCAGATCGATCTCGAAGGTAGCGTCATACTTCCCTTCCGCAAGATCGGGGAAGGTATCGGCCGGTAGTGTCTGCAGGCTGAACTTTGACTTTCCGCTGGTGACGACCAGCTTGCCGCCATCAAGCGACATGGTGACATCGCCGCCTGCTTTCTTAGCGATGTCGGCGAGCAACTTGGCGCTGACACAGATATCACCCTCGGCGGTGACCTCAGCGGGCGCCGCGTCGGTGGCCACAATATCGAGGTCAGTACCGGTCACACGCAACTGTCCTAGGACGGCGGACAGCTTGACGTTGGAAAGAATAGGGATGGTCGTGCGAGCCTCGACTACGCGGCCGACGTTAGTCAGCACGCGCGCGAGGTCTTGGCGGGCGATTGTTAACTTCATGGGGTCTCCTCTTGTGGTGTTGCCACATGGTGGTGGCCATGCGGCAGTGTGGTTCACTTCAGGTCGACGTCTGGGATGATAGTCGAAGGCTTGAAGATAACCTTGTAATGATAGGTGCTGACGCTCGCTGCATCGATCTGCTCAGCGAAGTACGTGACGTTGTCGGAGATGCCGAGGAAGTGCTTTTTGAACGTACTCGGACCGGTCTTGCAGGTGACCGTCACTTCCTTCGGCCCGTCGTTATTGCCCAACGAGCACAGACCCTCGATCGTGAGGATGTAGTCACCACTGATGCCGTTGTAGAAGACAATGCGTCGGTTGATTTGGAACATGTCTGCGGCCTGTGACAGGTTCCGCGAGGCAACGTTAGCGTCGCTGTCACATCCGGCCAACAAGGTAGCAGCAGCAAGCGCAGCCGCAATGATAATGCGTTTCATCCTGATCTCCTCTTGTGGTGGTACGGCGGGCCGCTGGTGACGACCCGCCAATGTTGGTTAGCGATGGCGGAAGAGAGCGAAGGCAATCGCCGCATACGACAGCATTATGCCGACCACAGTGACCGCTTCAGGCCATCCTTGGCACGACATCACTTCGATCCCCACGGCCTACGAGTAGCCGGAGCGCCACCTGCTGCCGCAGCCGGACGAGCAGCAGCCTGGCGGTTGTCGTTGGCAGGTGCTGGCTTAGCTGCAGCTGGCTGGTTGGCGTCGATCGACGGTTCCGGCACGTTGCCCTCGTCGGGATAGTGATACTTTTTAATTTCGGCACGTGCCGGATACTTGCCGTCCTTGCTTGGGCGGCCGAGACCGATGCGAGCCGAGAAGACACGGAAGTGAAGCTCTTCCGAGTCCTCCACGGAATCGACGCCGATGGCGCGGCAAAGGCTGGCAAACTGGCGCTGGCCAATTTCTTGAGCCTGCGGGTTTGAATTCTCGATGTTGTAGTTGTTGAAAAGCTTGCGGCCCTTATGCGATTCCGGAGCCACGACGATGAGCGTGGTCTTCAGGATGGTGCCGCTGCCAGTGCTGGTCGGAACGACGTCCGAGGCTTCGATCTCAAGCTGGTAGTCGCCGTTCGGGAGTTCTTCGTACTCGCCGCGCTGTTCTGTGTCGTGCTCGGTTGCGTTGAAAGTATTGCCAAGTCTGGCCATGCTAGTCTCCTTCTCTGTGGTGGTGGTCAGTTGGTGAGTGCGTAGTAGCGCCAAGCGCCACTACCGTAGGCGGTGTGTGCGCACTCGCGCATCACAAGTTCGAGCCAAGCCCATCGCTCGCCGGTGCGCGTGCGAACCTTGACCGGGAACCAGGCAAACCATTGTTCTTGGTGGAACATCACGCCGCCTCGTCTTCCTCCACCGGCGCATGCGGTGTGTAGAAGTATTTGGATAGCTCGGTGAAGCCCTTCCCTTTCTTGAATGGGATAGACGGCGGCATATTCAGGCGGTTCTTCGCGAGGAATCCGGTGCGCTCGTCGGTGTAGATGACGCGATCAGCGCCAGACATACCCTCCGCTTTGCTCTCCTTCTTGCCAAATCCCTTGTCGACCTGCTTGAGCGACGTGCGCTTGGTCATGAATAAGAGCGCGTCGCTCTTCTCCATAATGATGTCGGTGGCCCGGTCCTGAAGCTTTGGGCGGTAGCGATCGTACGAGTCGACGAGCGGATCGTTGAACGCCTTGACCTTGCTGTGCAGGATCTGGACGACATGGAGACCGGCGCGAGAGAGTGCTCGAACGGCATCCATGTATTCGAGCCAATCATTGTCGGCCTCGAGGTAGCCCTTCCCGAATGCGGTCGGAGAGCCCTTGTCGTTGCTGTCGATCGTGTCCCAGGTCATGCGGGCGCAGGTGTAGCTCCACACCATCTTCTCGAATGCATCCAGGCTGTCGACGATGACGGTCTTGAATTCGTGCTCCTGCGTCAGCAGGTGCTCGAATGCGTCCATCATTTCGTTGTAGTTTTCGATCTCGATCGACGGCACGTCGAGATCGACTGGCGTTTCCTCGCCTACCGTATGCAGGTAGATCGGCGCCGGAAACTCACCGGCGAGCGTGGTCTTGCCGACGCCACCGATGCCGTACAAGGCAATAACCGGCGGGGTCTTTCTCTTGCTCGACCTAAGCTTGTCAAAGACTGACATTTTCCCTCCTAAAAGAAATAGAGAACAGCAGCGACAAACGCCGCCGCGATAATTGCCGGCCACCAGCTATGCGGATTGGGCGGCCACATTCCGGCGGTGGAACCGCTGCCGAGCGGCGGGTCACTTGCCGTCGTAGGCATTGAGGTGATCCGCGATCCGGCTGCCGCCCCACACAGCGCCACCGACAACAGCCAGCGCTACGGCGGTCTGCCACGCATACGGCACGTAAAACAGCACCGCCAAAGCTACGGCTGCTGTGACGCCCGCAATGCTGGCGCGCTTGAGCACGTTGCGCTGCTTCCACTTGGTCGGTTTGTAGCTGGCCTCGCCGTCTAGGCGGGATACCGGCACGTAATCGACCGGTGGGCCTCTCCATGGTTCTGTCATGCTGCCTCCTTCAATGTGGTGATGGTGTCGTCGGTGGTCGTGTAGAGATCGACGTGAGCCAGGCTGATTGCTGCCTTGAGTGCGGCTAGCGCCTCGCGTTTGTCGGCGTCGGTGGCTGTGTCTGGCAGGTCGTCAAAGCGGGCCGCAGCATCGACGAGATACTGCGGAAGCTCTGGCTCTGTGGCGGTCATGCGGCCGACTGACGGGCCGCACGGTGATAGCTTACTGGTGCGGAAGAGCGCCAAGCGCCGTCGTCACCCTTCTTTGCAGTCCGGCGTGCTTCTGCCTTCTGTGCCGCGGTGCGGAAAGGCTTGCGGTTCAGCATGTTGAGCTTGCCGGTTCTGGTGTATGCAGTCTGGTGTGCGAGATGTGCGTTCACAATGGTCTCCTCTTTCCCCTACTGCTCCGGCAGTAGGGGTTGGTTGTGGTTGTTGGGTTGGTGGTGTGGTTAGGCGGCGATACGTGAGTGCGGTTCGCCTACGTCGATCCAGTGCTCTACCGCATCCTTGGCGCCCTTGAGCGTCATGCCGGTAAGGCGGCGGATAGCCTTAATCGCCTCGATCTTCTGCCCCTTCATGGCCAGAGTCTGCCACTCATGGGCATACGTCGGAGCGGCGACGCGCTGGGTAGTAGTGAGGACGTAGACCCCGAAGTCCTGGCCTTTGTGCAGGCCGGCCAGTCGCTCTGCTTCCTTCTCGGCGCTTTCGACGGTGGCGTGAACGAAAGGACGATCGGACGGCTTCGGCTGGCCGTTCTCGATCAGGGCGACAATGGCTGTTGGTTGAGTGGTTGTGATAAGATCGAACCCATCGGCGGGCCAGTCGCCGAACACACCATACGGCTTGCCGCGGCCATCAAGCCACTCGATGTCGATCCGTTCGCCCTTGACGCCGCGTACTATTGCCCGCGTGCCGTCGGCCGAGTCCTTATCTCCAACCACATCACCCACCTTAAACTTGGCGGTCGCCGCGTTGTCGTTGCTCGCCGCGACTGCAACGACAGGCAGTGGTTCGAAATAAGCGGCATTATAATCGAGGATGCCATGCTGATCACCAGTGTAGACGCAGAACGTGTTTGGCGGATAGACCGTACCGTCTACCACTTCGTAAATCTTTCCGGCCGCAATAATCGCAGTGCTCTCAATGCAGCGCACGCGGTCGCCGACTTTTGGTTCCCACTTTGGTTCGACTAGTTCGATCTCGTTATCCGTCATGAACCAATCATAACCATCGCCGTCCGCCACATACGACCCGCTCTCGTCCACTTCAGCAACGACGTACTCCTGACCAGCTTTGAGGTCGCACCAGTCGACCAAGGCACGCACCCGATCCCCAACCTTAAACTTACCCATCAGTGAATCCCTCCCGCTTTCTTTGGAAACTGGACGACGTTGTCCTCCTCCGGCTTGTCTTCGCCCGGTATCCGAGCCGCTGGCTCGTCGTCGAAGTCAGGATCCGGCTCGAGCTCGACGTTTTCGAGCCATACCGACGTTAGCGTTGCACCCAGCCGCACCAGATATTCCTGATGCCAGTTGCGCTCGCCGATCACTTGGCCGGTAAGCAGGTGGTTCTGAACGAGGCGAACTCTGTCGCCGTAGTCGTGATAGAAGCGGCCGCAATCCTCGCACTGCTCGCTCATGCCGCCACCTGCATCATCTGCAGTTCGCGGTCGGAAAGTGGAACTTCGGCCGTTTCCAACGTCGGCGTGCGTCTCAACGAAACCGGCATTTCGCCGCTGACGGACGAGCAACCGCCGTTGTGCGGCATCATCTTGACGGTCTTGTTGTCGTTGGCTGCGACTGGCGGGCCGTTGCGAAGCGGTGCGCGCTGTCCGCCGAGGCGGAAGAACACGGCCTGGTGGCTGAGCCCTACGGCAAGCCCAATCTGGCGGAGAGACTGTCTCTGAGCTCTCAGCGCATGGATCTGGGCATCGATATCAATATCCATTTGATCTCCTCTGATGTGGTGGAACTTGTACTGCATCAGGGCGTTTGGTTGACGCCTTGACAAATTTGTCATATGCGGAAGGTCTAGTGTAAACATGCCCTCCTATGCAAGGTGTTATTGTGGCAGCTGCTCCGAAATCCGGAAAAACCCGCTTCGCCCAAATGCTCGCCAACGAGCAAGCCAGGCACGGCCTGACCGACCGCGAAGTAGCCGAGGCGCACGGCTGGCTGCAGCAAACGTTTAGCCGGTGGAAACTCGGCAGCCTGCCGCGCAAGCACATGTTTGCGTCCATTGCCGCCTTCCTGAACATCTCCACTGACATGGTGGAAGAACTCGTCGAGGAAGCGACCGAGAGCACTGGCAACACCAAGCTTTCCGCCGCATACGGCCCTGCCCGCGTTTACGGCAAGGTTGTTGACCGGAAGGAAGGCAAGTATGCCTTCGAGGCGTTCAACATGGGCCGCAAGCGCATTCCGGAAGGCCGCTACAGTATCCTGGTGGACACGCGCGTTATGGAGCCGGCGCTTCTGGTCGGTACGCGAGCGTGGGTCGATCCTTCCGTCTGGCCGCAGGTGGGCATGGAAGTGCTCGTGCATGCCAAGGGCGGAGCGGCTTGGATTGGCAAGCTGGTATCGCTGGCCGACCGCGCCGCTGAGATAGAGCGCTACGCCGCACCCGGTCGGGAGAAAATGACGGTTCGCGATGTTGAGGCTGTGCACGTCGTTGTCCTTTCCGAAAGAGTAGCCGCGTAGGGCTTGACAAATTTGTGGAATGTTTGGTAGACACTCCATGCCGTTGTGGTGACGGTATCGAAATCCAGAGTTTTACGGCCTGGCTGTGCCAAGTCTCCTCCTCTGAGATAGTAGGAACCATTTTCCCTGAACCGCTAAGCGAGTGGTGTCGACCTAACGGTCGGTTCGGGGAGTTTGGTTTTCTTATTGTTGGCGCCCTTGTTATTGGCCATCGGGCACGCGAAAAAGCGCCGTCCGGCGGGTAGCCAGAGGCGCTATTTTTATGTCGTGTTGTTTGTCGCCGTGTTTCTCATCATTTTCTCCGTAGCTTCTATAAAAGGAAAAGACGCCAAGGGTGTCCCCGGCGGCTTATGCTCCCCACGCCAAACCTTCATGTTTGGTCTAGGGAGCGCGCCCTACGCTATACATCAGGGCGGCCCTCTCTGGCATAGACGACGTCTTCTCGCGTCATCCATGCCAGTCTCAAATCTTCTTCTGCTGTGATCCGCCGCCTCCGTGGCGCCGTATCTTCTTGTGCTGCCTGCAAAGCCTAAAAATCTTCTTCTCGGTACAATCTCTTTGTCGTTCATGGCCTCGCCCTTTCTTTTTCTTGATACCCCAGCCGCGGGGCTATTTTGTTTTGGGCACTCCAACCGGCCCTGCGCTTTGTTGTGCGTCTTGTCTGCCGTTTGCGTGATTATCAGTATAGGTTATCGGATTATAGGTCAACAACTTTTTATTGCCGCTCAACACATAATCTGATAACTGATTGAAAAAACAAGGGACAAATCTCATGAGCAAGCTCTCCGACCGACTGACCGCACGAGCGGCAGAACTCGGAATCACGCAGACTATGTTGGCCGAGGAGGTCGGCATGTCTCAGCCAAGCATCAGTGATTTGTTCAATGGAGTCGTCTCATCCCCGCGCAAGTGGCGTGAGATAGCCAAGGCACTGCAGATACCTGAAGATGAGATGCGGGAGCTCGTAAAGGACGCTTCCCGAGTTGAGGGCAAGTCTACTCGCCTGCCGCGGAGCGTTGCTCGATTGTCGCCAGAAGAGATCATCCGTATGAGCGACCAGGATAACCACCACGAGCCAAACGCGCGGGTCGATCCGAATATTCCAATTCCCTTCAACGTCAAGCCTGGCAGGATGATCCCGATCCTCGGCGAGGCCGTAGGCGGTGCGGGCGGCGAATATGAGTTCAATGGTCAGGTGCAGGATTGGATCGCCTGCCCGCCGTCGCTTGCTAACGTGCCGAACGCATACGCCGTATATGTTGACGGCGAGTCGATGTATCCCCGGTACAAGTCGGGAGAGACAGTCTACGTCCATCCGAGCAAGCCCGCTCGTCGAGGAGACGACGTGATTGTGCAGATAGCTCCAGAGGAAGACGGGAAGCCTCCTCACGGTTACGTCAAGGAGTTCGTTGGCTGGGCTGGAGATGAATTGATCCTTCGCCAGTACAACCCCGAATCGAAACTCAATTTCGATCGACGACGCGTTGTATCGGTTCATCCAATAGTACTAGCTGGCAAATATTGATCGATATGTGTTTTATAGGTTGACAGCCAAAAACCTATAACCTATAACTCTCCTCACCGCCACACCTACCAGGCGGGACACCACCAGAGGAGACTTCGATGTTTGACAGAAGAATCTTTGCCGCCGCTAGCGGATACGAAGACTATGCACCCGTAGCAACCTGCGCCGGCAGCGTAGAGCCTTTCCGCCGCGCCGATCATAAAGCCAAGAAGCATCCGAAGCCGCGCAAGATTGATTGCCGCGGTCGCTTTGCGTTGCGCCACCAGAAGCCCGGCCGCGTGCTGGCTGAGATGGAGGTGGTGGAATGAGCAAGCACACTCACGGCCCTTGGGTGGTCGAAGAAAGTAAGGGCGAATTCTTCATTGGCCCTCTAGATCGGATTAGCTCGAGGGTTGAGGCCGTCGTCGTTTCGTTTGGCGCAAGTTCCGCAAGAAAGGCAAACGCCCGCCTGATCGCTGCCGCTCCTGAATTGCTGGAAGCACTGCGCGGCATCATTGGAGATGTCGGCTTTGGCTGCGATCGGCCGGCCTACGTTGCGGCGCAGCTGGCTATAAGGAAGGCGGAGGGCCGGTCATGATCGAAGCACACCCAGCCCGATACCCGAAGCACGAAGATGCCGAAAAGGGCCAAGTACTCGGCGGTGAGTGCAATATCACACGCTGCAGCAACCGAGGCGCTCGGTTCTGGAACATGGGAACGTACGGCCTGTACTGCCCAACATGCGCCGACGGCATCAACTGGCGCAAGGACCGCTCGCCGCTTTGTGTCGCGGTAGACATAAAGCCAGCCCTCTCAGAGATGGAGCAGTTCAAGCGCGAGAACGGCTATTACTCGGCGGTGGCAGCATGAGCTTCGACACCGAACCATTCACCCTCCGCTCCTTCATCGAGGATCTCGTCGCGGCATGCGCCGCTGGCGCCTTCGTCTGGTCGGTCGCGGTCTGGCTGCCTTCGATCGCGCACTAAGCGCATTCAACGCCCTCCCAAGGCGGAGCGCGGCTTGCGGGCTGCGCTCACTTTTCACCAACCCAACCCACCATGAAAGAGGAGGCCCAACATGGCCAAGAAGTCAGTCAGCATGACGATGCACAAAAACGGCTCGATCACGTTCCGGTCACGCGGCGGTGTCGATCTCCGCAAGGTCGTGCCGCAGTTCTTCAAGGATGAGCAGAAGACAGCGCTTGCCGGTGAGGACGCCGAGACGGTCGCGATGGTCAAAGAACTCGCCGGTGATCGCATGAAGCGCGAGGAAGAACTGACGGTGAGCGTGAAGCCGCTGGAGTGGGTGCGAGCCCAGTTTAATCGGGAACATGCCGAAACCGTTTTGGGGTGGTACTCTGTCGAGTACCGCCAAGATCCTCGACGCGATCGAGACTGGTACTGGTCAGCAAGAGGTAAGTTTTACGGACCTTTGCATAGCGAAGAAGCCGTCAAAGCCGCCGCGCAAGCCGACTACGAGGCCCGCATCCGCAGCGCACTCCTCTGCACGCCAAAGCCAGAGGCAGAGCCGGTAGCGTGGCGCTGGGTGTGGAAGACGACAGGCTCTCCGTTAGAGCAGCGTTTTGCTGACCCTGACCTTTATTCGTGGACATATATGGAAACGCCGCCCTCTGGGGAAGCCGCGAAGAAAATGGTCATTGAGCCGCTCTACGCTCATCCTCCCAAGCCAGAGGCAACGGAAGGCGGGGCGCATGAGAAGGCGATGGTCGCCGCAGCAATAGCAATAGCGAAAAAGACAAGCTTTGCTCGATGGGATGCACACGATATCGCGGAGGACGCAATATCAGCCTACCGCGCCGCCCTCACCGCAAAGGACGCCGCCAATGGCTGAGATGATAACCGAGACAGTCGACGACTCCGATGTTATCGGCAGCTACAATCGCGTCGTCGATGTAATCGCCGACCTTCAGGCCGCGTTAGAGCGGATACCGGAGCAATTTCGCGAGGCGGCCACGCTGGAGATATGGGCTTACGATTGGGAAGGGTCGTGCATCACCTATGAACGACCAATCACGCCGGAAGAGATCGCCGAACGCGCCGCCTGCATTGAAGCGCAGCGCCTCCGCGCGTCAAAGGCCGCCGAGAATAGGCAGGTCGAGGAGTGGCTTCGGAATATCAGAATTTACACGGGAATAACCGACCGTGATGAGGCCATGGAGTTTCTACGCACCAATCAGGAAGCCAACCGATATCATCCAGACGTCTTCGTGAAGCCTAAATGGGCCGACAGCGATACCAAGAGGCCATGGGCAAAAGACTAACCACCACACCACCACAGAAGGAGACCAACCATGCAGAAACACAGAAGAGCAGCCACCAACGCTAAACCCGTCCGCACCTACGCCCCTGCCCCATACACGGGCACAGGCACGGAAGTCGTCGACGCGCTAACCAGCGACACCACCATCCCGGCCAGCCGCTTGTTGGCCGTCGCAGCCTGGCATGAGCAGAAGTACGGCAGGCGGCATGGCGCTATCGCGGCCAAGCTGCGGGAAGTAGCGGTAAATGACAACCGCCCGGTGCGCGCATGATTATCGCCTTCCCCGCTCTCCGCTTCGCGCCGCTCTCGCTCTTGGTATGGGCATTGCTTGCCCTCGCCGTCGTCTCACTCGCCAGCTGCGGCCACTACGAGCCGCCCGGGCAGGATATTTGGAGGGCGCTGTGACCAGAGAGCCCGCAAACGACAACACCCCGCGCCTGATCGGCAGGCGCGAGGCGGCAACCTACTGCGGCATCACCCCAACGTGCTTTTCCATGTGGGTTGCTAGCCACAAGATGCCGCCAGCAATCCCAGGCACGCGGAAATGGGACAAGCGAGCGATCGACGCAAAGCTTGACGAAATCAGCGGCCTGAATGCCAATGACAACAACGAAGACGAATTCGATAGGTGGGAGCGCCTAAATGCGGGCAAAACTTAAGGGCCTGATGAAGGTCAAGAAGACCCTCGCCACTGGCAAGACGATCTACTATTGCTATGCGTGGCGCGGCGGGCCTTTGCTCAAGAACAAGAACGGGGAGCCAATTCAACCTGGCGACCCGCTTCTTGTGCGCGCGTTTGCGGAGGCGACGAAAGATCGCTTCGTCGATCCATCAGAGACGATGGGCAAGCTGATCACTGAATACAAAGCCTCCTCTGAATTCACCAGCAAGTCAGAGAAGACGCGAAAGTCGTATTCGCACTATCTCGACATGATACGCGAGAAGTTCGGCGACCGTCCGCTTGCCGTCATCCAGAACCCCAAGCAACGCGGCAGGTTCAAGGAATGGCGCGATACCATGTCGGAGACACCCCGCGCCGCCGACTACGCGTGGTCCACGCTCGCTCGAGTGCTTTCCTTCGCCAAGGACCGCGGCCGCATCTCCGTCAACGTCTGTGAACGCGGTGGGCGGCTTTACGAGGCAGACCGCGCCGAGAGGATCTGGACCGAGGACGACGTGCGGCGAATGCTGGCGCTCCATCGGCCAGAGATTAGCGCGGCGCTCTTGCTGGCGCTGTGGACCGGCCAGCGGCAAGGCGACTTGCTCAAGGCCGCATGGACGAACTACGACGGCGCTGCGCTTCGCGTGAAGCAAGGCAAGACGAAAGCCCGCGTGGCCGTTCCCTTAGCAATGTCCATCCGCACCATGCTTGAAGGCATGCCGAAGAAGGCAGTCACAATCCTGACGAACACCCGCGGCAAGCCATGGACCAGCGACGGCTTCCGGACATCATGGGGCAAGGCATGCAAGGAGGCTGGCATCGTTGGCCTGACGTTCCACGATCTGCGAGGAACGGCAGTCACGCGGCTTGCTCTGTCCGGATGCAGCACGGCTCAAATAGCGTCGATTACCGGACACAGCCTTAAGGATGTGGAGTCGATTTTGGACGCCCACTACCTCGGCAGCAAGATTGAGCTAGCCGAGCAGGCAATCCTGAAACTCGAGCAGCACAGGACGTGAACAGATTTTGCAAACTGGGGCGGATTTTTGCAAACCGCCTTATTCGCCGTTTTCGTAACTATTTGTATTCGTTAGGAAAAATGGTGGGTGATGTAGGGCTCGAACCTACGACCCGCTGATTAAGAGTCAGCTCTTTATTCAATGATTTAAAGATGGTTGATTTCAAACTGGCTTAAAATCGGCAAACCAAAATTCAATAACTTAAAAGCCGTTTGCAAACTGACTTGGCGCCGCGGAATTGTGGCAAATCGCTGCCGTCGCGTCAAGCAATCACCCAGCCCACTAACCATTTTTGGCTCAAAACGAGACTCCCTATAGGTTGAGTATTGCTGTTTACGCCTTTTTAGGTATTTATGGTGACGGGCTTGATAACCCTGACCGAATATAGGCGCGCACAAGAGTGCAAGCTGAACCTGAGTGCAGCTTAGCGGCTGGCGCTCGCACTTGGCCAACTCGTTGGCCGGGAGCGTTGTGCCATGTCCAATGCTACCCTGCTTGCAGGATCAGCTAAAAGCGCTTCGGGCCGTCTACTCGGCGGTTTATCAACTCCCGGCTACGGCGCCGTTCGCCGCGCAAGGGGATGAGCATGATGCTTGCAGTGCATGCGACGGGGGCGGTCGCTGTAGAGTCGCCCTATAGACGGCGGGTCTACTACGCGACCTGGAGTTACGCGATCGGGCAGGCCGTAAAGTTCGGCAAGTTCAAGGGATTGGTTTTAAGCCGCCAACGGACAGCGATGGGCTGTCAGATCTACCTGCTGTGGGTGATGGGACCATCCGCAGGCAGGCCGTACCGATGGGTCAAGGGTGCGGCGCTCGTTCCGACCTAAGAGCGGATTATGGGCTGGCCGTGCCCACAACACGGCCAATGATTTCACAGCGAGCAAGAATGTTGCCAGCCTCATCGAGAGGTTCGAGAGCGGCTCGCGGTGACCAACCTTCCTTGCGATAGTTGGTGACTTCAGCGATGGCTAGCGAACCGTCGTGACGGGCAATCGCCGCCTTATCGCCTGGCAACATTTCGAAGCTGTTTGTATCAACCAGCCGCGCCTTGCCCTCAATATAAATTGTTGAAATCGGTCTGTGGCAATCGTCCATGGCGCAACCCTTTATCAACTTTCCAATGTTTATAAACATGCCGACGAGAGCCGCTTCTGTCAAGCGAGCTTGATAAACTTTATAAACATGTGTAAGTTGCATCTATGGACCAGCTAAAAAAAGATCTGCGCGTCACCATCATGATGAGCGAGCACGAGCTAGCCGCGATTGATAAATGGTCTCACGCGAACAAAATCAAGAGCCGTGGCGAGGCCATCCGACAATTAATCGACAGCGCAATAAAGGTTGTTCCAGTCGCTCGGATGGTCCGAAATTATGTTGCTCATACAGGCCCTGATAGCGAAAACACGATCGCCGTTCTTTGGGAACTTGTGCATGCGTTTTCCACCCTGAAAGATCATTCCGAAGACGGCTTCGCAGAAAAGGGAAATGAATACACCAATATCTTTAAATTCGAGGGTGGAGACAGCGAAGCTATCGCCGATGTCTTGGACTTTGTCATAAGCGGCAGGCCGGAAACGCCGCTGACGCCACGAGAGAGTTTTATCATCGATCGCATTGGAGAAGGCCACGACGACGAGGCGATAGGCGAGATCATGGGGATTAGCGATCGCGTTGCGCGCACTTATATAGGCATGCTTCTTGATAAGACTGGAACGCGCAACCGAGACGAGCTTGTAGATGCAGCCATTGAGGCGGATCGTGAGGGCGAGCGCATGGCGCTAGGACCGAAGCGAGCTATCAATCTTGACGACTAAGGGCGGCACTTGGCCGCCCTCTGTTGGTTATGCTGCCCGCTTGGCACCAATGAGACCATCCACCATCTTTATCGCCTCGCTCTCGAGCTCTTCGACACTAGACGCCCTGATGATGTAATCTGCCGCGATACCAGCCTGCACGCTGTCGCTCTCCACGCCCACCGGTCCTTCGTGCCCAACGCGCTCCAGCCGCAGCACGAAGCCGCCCTGCCGGACGAACCACGGAGCCTCGTACACCAAGCTCTCCACAACGATAGGTGCACGCGGCGAGATCCTGCGAAGCCTGCCGATCTCCATGGCGAGCGTCCATTCCACACCCATATCGACGCCCATGAAGTGGCCAAACTTCTCGAGGAAGTATCGCGGCGCGACGTTGCCTGGCAGATAAGTGGACGGGGTGTCCTTCAGCCTGCCGTAGACCATGGCGTCCGCAACTTCGAAGCTGCCGGTGACATGCTCAAAGAAGGCACGAGCCGCTTCCTTGCCGCCATCGAATGCGTGGGCACGGGCGAAGCCGTATCGCTCCTCGAGCAATGTGGCGACCGTGGACTTGCCGACGTTTCGCTTGCCGGTGATACCAATCATGAGCGGCTTGGTTCGCTCCCAGACTGGCGGCAGGTTGTCGTTGGCTGCGGCCAGACTGGAGAGTACCGTCGGAAATCTGTCCGTAGCCAGTTTCGATGCTGCCTCGTAGTCCACCTTCCCGATTGCAGCGCCGAGCGCGCGCAATTCGGGCGGCACGTAGTCGCCGCTGGCTGGCTTGCTGTTCGGTACTGCGGTGAGGTCCTCGCCGCATATACTCCATGGTGTCCAATGGTCTGTGTTGGTCATGCGGTCTCCTCAATTTTCGTGGTGGTTTTGGTCTTTGGTGTCACCAACGGTCGGAACCTGCTGGCGCGGAAGGGGATATCTTGCTCGCCGCTCCACGGGCACACGCCGCGCTTAACTTCGGCCAGCCTGACGCCCTGATATGTGCCGTCGAGGTAACTGACGCACTCGCCTATCCAGGCAATCGTGTACGTCTCGCCCTCAACTAGCTCCGGCGGGATTCCCATCAGGGGTGCTGTCCCTGCGGCGTTCACGCACGCAACCTTGTCGCCGCGCTTCATGTTGCCTCCGGATGCTTTGGAATGATGTACGGCTGCCAGCCAAGAGGCTGCTCGTTCTTGCCAAAGCCAGACCACGACTCCCGATCTTTCGACCAAGAGGAAAGTATGACCTTGCCGCACTTAGATGCCGTCCAGATCCGATTGTCCTTCGGCGCGGCGCTCATGTCGTAGTTCCAGTTCATGCCCTCTTCCCCTCACCGCCCGTCAGAGCATCGAACGTCGCGAGGAATTCCACCTCGGCCTGCTTCGGAGACCAGCAGCGGATCCGCACGCCAAGCGGGTCGTCGTACTGTCCCTGCCATTCCATCGGAGCCAGGTTGGCCGCGATCTCGTCGGCAATGATGCGCGTGTCTGCCTCATGCACTTCCGCAGGGATATCCAACGACAGGCCGAAGCGCGGAGCCACAGCCTTACGATAGATGTTGTCCTCCGTCTCTCCGATGATTGGCGCCTTACCCTTAACCGGTCGACCGACGTCACCGAAGCCAGACAGGCATTCCGGCGCGTCATGCAGGAGGCCGGCCAGTGCCACCTCCGGCGCGTGCTTGGCGGCAAGGTAGCGGGCGATCAGCGTGCAGTGCTCGGCAACGCTGTAGTGTTTCTCGCCAGCGCCGGAGTAACGGCAGATGTTCGACAGGCCGTGTGCAATGCTTTCGATGAAGATCTCTTCCGGCTTGGGGTCGAACGGATGGAACTTGCGCGCCGGGTAGATCTGGATGAACGGGCCGCGTTCTTCGCGCCGTAGGCCGATGTACTGGCCGCGCTTATTGATTGTGTCGAACCAACCGGCCGCCGGGGTATGGTTGCCACCCACAAGGCCGCCCGTCTTGCCGTACAGCGGTGCGCCCTCGAAATTGTCGTTGGCAGCTACATACTTCTCCGGCACGACTGGCAGCGCGCCGAAGCCTTCGACCATGATGATGTTGCCGCCGCTGCTGTTTGCGGTGCTGTACTGCTTTTGTGGTTCTGGTATAGCTGGCTCGAACGCGCCGAAGGCGGTATCGGCGAGCTCTCCGAGCAGGCCTTGCCGATCTGCGGAGCCCTCATTTTGCTTGGCATCCAAGGCGTTACCGGGAAAGATTGCGTGATCTTGCCGATGTTGCTTGCCGATGTCGTTATCAGGTTTTGGCTGGTGACTTATAACTGACGCCGGCACACCCATTACCGTGCGCGATCTCTCGCCAAATTCAATACGTCCAACAACTAGGTCGGTCATTCTCTTCTCCTCTTTGGTGGTGAATGCCGCCGACTGGCGATCGGCGGCAGGTGGTGGTTAGTACATCGATAGCATGCGCCTATAGTGCGCTTGCTCAGAAACCCAAACGTCCTTGCTGCAGACAGGGCAGGTAAAGACGCGAGCGTCGCCGTCGCGCCGGTCAAACACCTTTCGCGTCTCTGACGGGCGATAGCGCAATAGCGATCTGCATTTGCTGCATATTGCGGTTAGGGGCGCGTCGTTCTCTTTGGTGGCATCGTGGATAATCTCAACCATCACGCCGCCTTCCTCTGCTCTACCGGTTCGTTGTCATTTGCCGCATCCATCATGGCCACCCGCACGCGCGACACTTCACCATACTCGCGATGGTAACTAATCGCCTGCATCGACCGCCCAGACAAGAAACCTGCGCCATAGTGCCAAGCATCCTGCGGCGTCGGTGTCTGGTGGCTTTCCGAGATCACGCCGTTGCCCTCGGTGGCGAACTTGCTCGAGTGGTGGATATGGAATCCGTGAATGAAGCGGTGGACAGTGGCGCCCCAATCCTCGGCCCGCCGGTGAGCCATAATGCTGGCCATGTCCTTCAGCTTCACTGTGTGTCCGTGAGTGGCGCCGAGCAGCACCTTGCCGAACCGGAACCAGAAGAACAGCGAAGGATCCACATCGACTGTCACGCGAGGCTCATTCCGGAACCAAGCCAGAAGGAAATAGGCGACCGCTACCGACGCGTGCTCATCGTGGTTGCCTGGCAGGATGCGGACAGTGACATGGCCATGTCTTCGCAGATTGGCGTCGATCGATCTGACGACGAGACGGCATGCCGTCATAAGCACCTTCTGATAACGCCCGTCGACCTGAAGGACATTGCCAGAGCGTGCCGTCTTGTTCTCGTTATTATCCGAGTGGAGGAGGTCTCCGCCACCCAATACGATTGCGTGAGCGCTTGGAGGCGTACGAGCCACCAACGATTCAATTGCGTCGCCAATGACACGTTCGGAGATCTTTAGATCCCAGTTCGTGCCGGTCTCTTTGCCCCATGAGAACAAGCCGATATGAAAATCGGCTAGGGGCGTCAGTGTTAGAAGGTCGCCATAACCTTCCGCCGAAGCCGGAACTGGAGCGGCAGGCTCAACATCGACGAAAGCTTCCTTGAGGATCTCGGCGATATCCTGCGGCGCGTATTCGTTGCGGGTCTTCACCCATTGCTGGATGGTCCGGCCATCCGCATCGACTAGCGCGCTAACGCCCTTCACCGTATGGCCAGCGGGTAGCTCCCATTCGACGCCAGCCTCCTTCGTCTGCTTTACCCAACTTCCGTCTTCAGCCTTGCTGGCAATCGACTTGATGGCAAAGCCTGGCAGTGTTTTGGCCGGGCCCAGCATCCCACGCTCCGCCGCTACCTTCAGGCGGCTGTTAAACGTGCTTGGCTTAAGGCGAAGGAAGTCTGCAGCTTCCGTCTTCTTGCCGAACGCAATGAACGCGTCGGCGGCTTCTTTTGCTAGTTCGTCACTTAAGGGTGGTGTGGGCAATCAAGCCTCCTTGTTTCTTGCGGCGAGCATTGCGTCGGCGAGTTCGTAGGCGACTTCGGCAATATGCTTGAAGCTATCCCATCCTCCTTGGTGGCTGGTCGCACCGGTAAGAACCTGACCGGCGAAATAGTCACGCAGCGTCATGCCGCTGGTCTCATTGGTGAAGTACTCAATCCTTTGCCGCGGAAATGCGTAGCCGCCACCATCTTCAATCTTACTCATCCTCAATCTCCTTCCGGCCCCAGCCGCTTAATCCCATACCAACTGAAAAGTCCGACGGCCGCGAACAGCGTTAGAAAGCCGACGACCAGCCACATAGATTGCCAAGCGATCTCACTCATTGGATTATCGCCTGCGGCTCGGCCTGCTTTGGCGGTTCACCACCTTGCTGGCCTTCTTCGCTGAACCCTGGACTTCCTTCCTCGCCTTGCTCCATGCCGACCGACCCGCCGTTGCCTTCTGCCGCGTCCATTGACTGCTGCAGGCTATTGGCCGTGCCGGTGGTGTAAGGCAGGCGGTAGTAGCGCGGCGGGCCGTCTCCACCGTCGAGCAAGACCCATATCGCCTCGTCGATGTCGATCCGCGCGCCGAGCACTATGTAGTGGCCCTTGGGTGGCGGGAGCGGATAGGCATGGCCGAGTGGCAGGATGGTGGCGGGTGCGGCCAGTGCGGCGACTATGGCGAAGGCCAGTGCTTGGCGGCGGGTGCCTCCGAAAAAGAGGATGGCGCCGATGGCGAGGACGAGGGCTAGCCATAGGGTGATGGCGGGGGTCATGTGTTCCACCCCATGAACTTCTTGAGCGTATCGCCGATGCGCGCGGCCACTCCGCAATGCTCGACTGTGCGACCATACGTCGTCATGTGCTCTCCGTGCGGCTCTGGCGTATCGTGGCAGCGGCGAGCGAAAATGACGACTTGGTCATAGCCGAACTCGTCAGCTATGCGCTTGGCGGCGCTGATCGGGATGTCTGCCATGTCACGCATCGAGCAACATCCTTTCGATCTTGTAGCAGTCATCTCCGTCGTAGTAGCCGGTGTTGTGCTTGATGCGATGTTGCGTGCCGTCCTGCATGGTGACCACAAGCGACGTGCCGTAGGTGCGATCCCAATGGACGCTAGACACTAGTTCCTTGTTGACGGACAGTTCTCTTGTTAGCCTCGTAAGTGCCATCACCCCTCTCCTCTCTTCATCTGTTTAAAAACCTGCGACGCGCTTCCTTCAACAACGCTCCCGCCCGCCATGCGGAAGCGAATTGCCGTTATTTCTTGCTTGTCTTTCAACAGGTCCACGACGCCCTTCCAAACCACGCCTCCTTCCGCCAGCCGGACTTCCACCGATACTGGCACTGGCACCTTTGCGCAGCCGTAGCAGCGGACGTTGATTGAATACTCGCCGTCGGGGATGCCGCGCGTGAACGCGGATTCCATATTAAGCGGCGTATCATCATTGGCGGTGCCGAGATCATCACGCAGCAGCGACCAGACGCGGCCGGATTTGTAGCTGTAGCCGACGGCGCGATCCTCTCCTTGCTGGACCCAGAGATCCACGTCGGTTGCACCGGCAGGCCACGAAGCCGAGGCCACGAGGTTGCCTGGCAATTGGGCTGGATCCTCCTTGGCCGCAGGATTGACCGACGGCAGGATGAACATGATGACTGCGGCAACGCCAAGAAGCATGGCGAGGAGCACGTCTTGAATGAGCGTCCTGATCATTCGCTTGCCGCCAGCCCGAGTAGCCAAGCATTGGTGCTTGTCCACAATGCAGCCACTGCGCCAACTAGCGTCGAGCAGAAGGCGACAGACATGCCGTCGAGCAATGCCGTGGCCAGCCGCATAAGCCCAGCCGCATCGGTTAGCGAGCCGCCAGCCATGCCCTTGATGGCCAAAATAAAACCGATCAGATTCCCGATCAGCCCGAGCATGACGAACCATATCTTGGCGTGCGGCAGGAGGTTGGTGCGGCCCGCAAATGATGCGCCGATCGCGACCACTAGCAGCGCGCTGATGACGTAGGACAATCCGCTGATGTCATGGGTGAAGACGAATTGCACGTAGCCCATGACGGCGGCCCAAGCCACCAATGCAGCCCAGCAGGTGTTAAGAATGATGAGGCGGGCCACAGGTAGCGGTGGCGCGGCTGGTTTGTCGTAGACGTACTTCCACTCGCCCATCAAACCACCCCCTTGCCCAAAAGCATGCAGACCGCACTAGACGGAACAGCCATGCCGAAGCCGGTGAGAGACGGCGTGAACGTACCGGGGATTTCGCCCTTCATCGGAGCCGTTGCGACGCCGACGGCAATGCCTACCACGCGGCCATCTGGCTCGAATACGGGCCCGCCGCTGACGCCCATCACCGTTGTGATGTCGGTAATAAAGACTTGCTTCCACGGCCCCATCTCGCGGACGTTGCCAGCGACGCGGCCGAAAGAAGATACAAATTCAAGGGAGAGAGGATTGCCGGATGCTTGGATCTCATCGCCAACGTTGGCGGTACGGCAATCTAGGGATGACGAGCCAGCGACAGTGCCGTCGGTATGGATCAACGCGATGTCGTAAGCTTTGCTGGCCCAGAGGAAGGACGCGTCGTATTCCTTGCCGTCGCTCGTCTTGAGCTTGATCGGCTTGCTGCCGTCCGTTACGTGCGCAGCAGTAACGATGAAGCCGCCGCCAAGATGCACGCCGGAGCCGTGGCCGTCTGCCACATTGATTAGGACGACGGAATCTTCCGAAGTCGTAGCGGGCGCCTGCACAATGGTAACCGGCGCCGGGCTTGGTGCGGCGATTTGAATACCGCCGAAAACAACAATGGCGAGGGCGAGAATGCCAACGGCCGCATATCTATAGAATCTGTCCATCTTGTCTCCTCTGCTGTGGTGAGTGCGAGGACGACCGTTGGTAGCGGTCGTAGCGATGCTAGCCGTGGTGCCGGTGGTAACGGCTCGGTTAGCATCTGCGACTATCGTGTAAACCTACAAATTTGTCAAGTGTGATCGACTGGCAGTGAGCACCCGTTGCGACCATCGCGCGAATCATATATTAGAAACATGTGGGGAGGAGTAACGGCAACAAAGGAGTTTGCCAAATGACTGCTACCCTCTGGAATTATCACCTTCGCATTGCTGCATGGGCGCGCCTCGCCGCGCATCCCAATCCCATTCTTGAGCCGTCCGTATGGCGCATTGACGCGCACGGCAATGTCGTGAAGTTCCACGACTACGGCAAGCGCGATAGCGAGTACGGATGGGAGCTAGATCACTGGCCGACCCCTAAAGCCCTCGGCGGCACTGACCATCCAGACAATATTCGCGCACTTCACTGGCGCTCCAATGCGCAGCATGGCGGCTTGCTCGGTCTCGGCATGACGATGGCGAAGCGCCAAGAGTCACGCGGGCTGCTTGGCCTGCTGTAGTCAGTGAGATGCGGCCACTGACTGGCCTTTCTTGGCCTTCCGCGGCCGCTTCTCTCCGCGTACCTGGATATATTCCTCACGGACCATAAGCATCTCCGCAGCGATTGCGGCGGCGACAAAAGCCGCCCGTGCCTGCTCAGGATCGCGATGCCCCTCCATGGCCTCGAGACACATGGTCTGCGCGACCACCCATTCCTTGCCCCGGTTCTCTTCCGGCCAGCGATATAGCATGCTGTAGGCCAGATCCGACAGCGTTGCATGCCGGCGCATGGTGATGCCCTTGCGCTTCTCGACGCAGACAATGCAGTCTCTAATGCTGATGTGTTCACCTATATACTCTGCCATCAGTCACCTCCGGATCGAATCAGGTGGTGATTGACCAGCATGTGTCAAGATGGAAAATTAGAATTGTCTAACAGATGACAGAGTACGCCCCGAGGTACAAATGGAGCGAGACGTGGCAGGGCGAGATGGGCCTCGACGGCAAGCCGTTGCAAGACTTTCAAGGATTGGATGGAGAGACGCCCGTCGGGCGAATACGGCTAGAAGAATCCGGCCCGATGAAAGGCAAGTGGCAGTGGTCGGGCCACGGGCCGCGTGTGCCCAAGCGGTTGCTTCCCCATCAGGGCTATTGCGCTACGGCGCGGGAAGCCAGCCGGGTGGTAGAGGAGTATTATGATAAGTTGTTGGAATATAACAAACAAAAATAGCCGCCCCACCGGTTAAGGCAGGGCGGCTGGATATTAGCGCGTCGTGCGCCCTGTAGTGCGTTCAAAGGCCCTATCGAGCCTCTCATGCAACCCGTCAATGCGGTTGCCCACTCCCTCGATAGCCTTCATAATCTGGCTAGTCTGTTCCTGCATTCCGGCCTTGGTTACGTAGGTTTCGGCGACGTGAAGGCGATGGGCGGCAAGCTCCCTAGCGACCTCTGCCGTTTCTTCGCGGCCGGCCGTTAGCTTGCTGTCCAAGTACTTCCAGATGCCGAATAGCGTCCCGAATACCACAATGCCAAAGCCGCCGACTGACATAAGTTCCGCACCGCTCACTTCGTCACCGCCTTGCCGGTCAGTCCAGCGTCGCGGTCGGCATAGAAATCACGGAGAGCCAGATGGCGCCGGACACAAGTTAGCAGTCGCTGGCGGTCGGAGATCCACAACCGCTCTACGTCAGCCTGCGTCAGTTCCTTGTCGCCAAGGTCAACCGGGCCAGCGCACTTCTGCAGCAAGGTGCTATCCGGCTTGGTAAGGCGCGGCGGCATTGGCGGGACGACCAAATTAGCGGATCTTGTTGATACGGCGCACGCCGGGAGCACTGACAGCACTACGGCTAGCGTCAGGATCTTTGCTAGCCTCATCAGCCAGTTCCTTTATTCTTTGTTCTAGTGATTGGTTTTCAGCCTCGATCTCGGCGATGCGCTGGGACTCTCTGGCCTTCGCAGCGTTGTTGGCCGCCTCTTGCCGGCTGGCTTCCTTGTCGCGCGCCTCGACGGCTGCGGCCTTCATCTCGGCAATCTCGGCTTTGAACTTGCCGGACGCTGCATCGTAGCCGCGGTTGTAGACAGCGTTGACGGCCAGCAGGACGAGGCCAGCAAGTGCGAGAGCGCCGACGGCACCGACGAGCCACTTGTCGACGCCTAGCAGTTTTGCGATGGCGCCGATCATTGTGAGCCTCCTGCTGTTTGGCTGGCGACGATCTGCTTGGCCCGCAGTTCTGCCGTCGCCATCCAGCCTTTAATTATGACGCCAAAGGTATTCAGGCCGCCCATGATTGCGACGGTCTGCTGAGGCGTGAAGAAGGCCGTCCAGTCGAACACTTGCAGACCGCCCACAATCGATGAAAGGATCGCCAAGCCGTAGAAAATGTAGTCAGTTGCTTTGGAGTTCATGCGGGCAGCCCCGATACGCAGATTTCAGCTTCGCCGATGCGGTGTGCGTCGCCCATTTCACGGCGATTTACTAGGCCGCTGAGTATGCGGTGACCTGCCTTATTGAAGGCGGTAGCGGCCTCACAGCTTTCTCGATACTTGCCTTCTCGCGCCAGCCGAACGGCTGTGGAGTTGCAGGTTGCGGCAACACCAACGTTCCAAGAGAGCGTCAGCATCGAGCCGCGCCAACTCAGTGGAGCCTTGTCCCAGTTGGCGACGCACTTCACGAGATACGGGCGGTAATCGCGCTCCATCTTCTTCGCTAGCCGCGCATCACAGCCTGCGTGCGTTTCGACCATACCCTTTCGGACGTTGTCGGTGTCGCCGTCGCAGATCGTGTAAACTGGCTTCTTCGGCAGCGTGTCCAGATAGGCGACTAGCGACCGGCCTTCCCATGGCTGAAGGATTTTAATAGCCAGAGCCGTGTCGTCGTGGACGGATGGCTGGCCGGGGAAGACGTTCACCATGCCCGCGGTGACGGCTGCCACCACAGCAGCAATCGCCGCCTTGCCGCGCTTGGTGACGACTATCTTATTTATCGGCATTCTCTGCCTCCTTAGTCGTGGCCTCCGGCTGTGCCAGCATCCGAGCGACATACGCGCCGCCAAGCAGCAGCAGCGTCAGCCACCACGGCAGGTAGTCGGACACGGCCGGAACCAGATTGAGGATAATGTCGGCCAGTGCTGCTAGCTCGATGAGCCGCAGTGACCAGGCGCGCGAAAGCACCCGGCGCCAGTCGGGGATGAGTTTCATGGGGAGTGTCCTGATATGAAAAAGGCTCTTGGACTTGAGCTGATACCTGGCCAGTTATCGGTGTGCGCTTCCAGCCAAACCAGAAGCGCTTATGCCGATAGCCGAAGATCTGGCGACCGTAGGTGCGCCGCAGTTACCCGCACGCTCAAGCTTCGGATTGCTGACGGAGTGCTAAAACGTATAGTTGCGCCGATACGCCATTGGGTTTATCGATCACGTTGAGTAAGGGAGGAAGTTCAATGGAACCGATTACCAGCCCACACGTCCAAGCAGATATGATAGCGTCGCAGTTCGGTGGGTACTTCGGGAAGGCGATAAGATGCGCCGCGTACCTGTTGGTTGCGATCCTGCTCCTTCAGGCAAACAGCTACCCAATCGAGGGGCAAGCCTATATCGCGCTGAGTATTGGTGCTCTTGGCCTCACAAGCAGCAGCGCCAGGATCGGTCAACTAGGATTGGCGGTATTACTCCTTATGGCGCTTTTCCCGTTTGGCTTCATTTCAAGCCTTTTTAATTGAGTCCAATACTCATGCAGAACTTGCTCGACAGAACCCCCAAGCAAATCCGCTTTTCGCGCTTTTCCCGCTTATGCAACGCATCGAGAAGAAGCTCTCTTGATGCTTGACTGGCTGGCAGAAAAGCTTCGAGGCCGGATAGAGGGGATCGTAGCGGCATTCCTACATACCCCGACAGCGGCGAAGATCCTGGCGCAGGCGCTGAGGAGCACGCCGACAATCTGGGGCGACCCGTCACGCTTATTGATGGGCAACAATGTCATCGTGAACAACGCCACGCTGAACACCAATTCAGGCCGGATAGACATTGGTGACAGTACGATCTTCGGCCACAATGTCTCTGTTATTACAGGAACACACCCTATCAACGAGCGCGGCCTTGGTAGGCATTCCTTCCCTCTGGAAGGCAGAGACATCATCATCGGCAAGGGCGTGTGGATCGCGACCAACGCGGTTATCCTTGGCCCATGCACGATTGGCGATAACGCCGTGATAGCGGCAGGAGCAGTCGTGCCAGGCGGTGACATCCCGCCGAACACTGTTTACGGTGGCGTTCCCGCAAAGCGGATCAAAACGCTCTGAGGCGGCCGCCCCTAGCTAAGCGAGCATCGTCTACAAAAGCAAAAGGTCAGTGTGCTCGGAGCCAACGAAGCGTTTGTTCATGGAGTCCATCTCTTCTACCGTCAAAGAAACGGTTTCCCCCTGCTGTATACTGGCTTTGAGGTCGTAGACCTTCCGGCCGCTTTGCTCAATCTGGCTTCGAAATTGCTGATAACCTCCTGCCCTCATCAGGCCATAAGGCCAGAACTCTGCTACAATTGGAATTGTGCTGGCGAGTAAGTTAGGAGCGCCCGAGAAGACGTGTCCCTCATGCCCTTGGGTATCAATCCACACTAGACCAATCTCGCTCACTCCTCCTGGATTGCCTTCAATCACAGTATCGAGGCGGCAGGACGGGATGCTAGTTTTCTGCCAGCTTCCTTCCTCGTAGAGGCTGTCAACCCCATCGAGTTGTGAAGTAACCCTGTGGTCGCCAAAGTTGTCGGGAGACCGCTCCAAAACAATTTGTCCGTCCATGTCGGATGCAGCCGCCCACACCACTCGGCATTGCTCGTCTATGCCATTCAGGATCTGGTTAATTTTAAGTAGCTTAACGTTGCTAGCATCGGCCTCTACGCATATCGAACGCTCGAAACCCGCCCTCATGGCCCACAGAGTGTGGGTTCCGATATTGGCACCAACATCTACGAACGTGCTTAGAGCAGTATCCTTGCCGAGGGATTTGATAAGCTTGATAGCAGCGCCGATTTCCGCTTCTTCAAAGCTACCTTGATTGCGCAGATTTTCACCAATAACCTTGTCTGCCGCATAAGTGAGCATCATTCCTACGTTGGTTTTGGCCAGGGCCAAGCCAGTGGCAGACATCTGCGCTTGAGCAAATTCCCGCTCCAATATCCCGTTCCGCTCGGGGCTTAAAGCGACGGAAAGAACATAGTCCACTGGCGGCTGGCCGAGCCCGAGATTTGGGTCCTCCGGCTGCCGGTGCAGAAGAGCTTGATATATACGTGTCACGTCATCCCTAGTGAGACGTTCAACCGACGGCGCCCTATTGAACAAGTTCGACAATTTCACCTACACAACTCCCCTACCAAAAAGCGCTGCTATACACAATTTGGTGGCTTTTACCATAGCGGGGACGCGAGCAGGAAGGCCTGAACTGGCGCATGCGGCCTGAAACATCAGGCAGCGCGAGCGCAAGCCTTGGGGTTTTGCATCATGTACGTTGCTATGCGCTGATGACCGGCTACCGACGGATGCGCCCAATCAGTGTACAGCGCGTTGTAGTTTGCCAGTTGCAGCTCGATCGCGGCCAAGGCCCAATCCCTGTACATATCAACGAGTGTAACCCCTGACCTTGTGCCGACGCGGCAGGCGGCATCGATAAACGGCCGGATGTTTGCCTTGACATTCGCGTCCTGCGCCACCGTGGGAGTGCACAGCGTTACGGCTATCCCTGCCCCTTGAGCTTGCGTTACCATCGAGTTCAGGTTTGCCTCGTAGCTCGCCACCGGGATCTGCACACTGTCGTTGATACCGAACATTATGCAAACCGCCGTCGGGTGCTGGTCGAGAACATCAGCCTGGAACCGAGCCATGGCCTGATTTGTGTTGTTCCCATACACCCCCTTGTTGACAACGGAGTCGAATCCCCTCGCCGCCCCGACGATAGCCGGGAATGCTTGAGCCTGGTTTATATTGTATCCGCACGTCACGCTGTCTCCGAAGAAGACGATTTTCGAAGCTGAGCCAGAGCCGGGGTTTGTGACATGGGACTGCGCAGCCGCATAGATGCTGTCCAACTGCGACTGGCTTACCTCCAGCATCACATTCGGGCCATTCACATCAAACGCGTCAGCCGCGACGGTTACGGTGTATAGGCCACTCTCTGTTTTCGTCGAGACGGTAGTGTTCGTCATCTTACTGAGCCTTAAGAGCCTGGAGGAAGGCAGAGATTTGCGCGGGCGTGAAGCCTAGCGCCTTAAGGCCGGCCTCGATCTGATCGTCTCGAATGAGGGAGCCGCCGCTGGTTTTAAAGTCGGTTTCAAGCGATACCCGTGCGGACTCCCGACCGACTTCAAATGAAGCCTGTTCTTCAGCAGACATTTCGATTTCGACGCCGTTGATAACCTGGATCATCCGCGCATTCCTTCTACGGTGAGATAGCCAGTCATGGTTCCTGCACTAGGCGTGATGCGGAAAGCGTTGCGGGCGGTGTTCTGGTTGCGGATCCCATAAAATCTGCCGACGACAAGGGTACCTGTATCGAAGCCCATGGTTCCGAGGACCAGGCACCTTGCAGCTTGGTTGAACCGTTCCATTTGG